>Ga0247837_1002225_pt1 | contig 37450 bp, 21 predicted proteins | sample LaCtaG_2_FD_187115 | JGI IMG/M metagenome (GOLD analysis project Ga0247837, IMG submission 187115) | Freshwater microbial communities from meromictic Lake La Cruz, Castile-La Mancha, Spain - LaCruzMarch2015_14.5m | ecosystem: Environmental > Aquatic > Freshwater > Lake | place: Spain: Castile-La...
AAGAAGGGGCAAATCGACACGATTTCCAGCTGATTTTCCGATTTCAGGAAAATCCCTATATCGAAGACTCGGTCCTCACCAAGACTTTCGTATATGACGACAAGGGAGAAATACTGAGGGGCGAAGGCTGCAAAATCCACTGGAAAGGCGACAATCTGACCCAGAAAAAGGTGAAAACGAAGCGAGGTCGCAAGGGCAAAACGACCATTACCATGAAAACCATCCCCACCTTTTCCTTCTTTACCTTCTTCGCAAGCAGCACAAGGGACAACTTGGAGGACAGTGACACAGAGAGGGAGGACGCAGGCCCCCAGCACCTCCAAATGGTCGAGGATGACGAGGAAATCGGCCAGGCGATCAGGGAGGAAGCGATCCCCAATGCACTGCTCTACTATACATGCGTGCGAGGAGAGGAGAATAATTCGGAGGAGGAGGAGGAGGAGGCAGGGGAGGACTTGGAGACTATCCCTGAAAGTGAGCGTTAGAATAGACGAATAGGCTTATAGATGAAAAAGGGCAGTTTGGAAGCCGTCCAGCAGCACTCTGAGTACGACCCTACCTATAGTGACCTGCCCGCTCCTGCGCCTGCCCCTGACCCGAGCCCCAACCCGCCTTCCTCAGATTCCTCCAGCCTTTCCGCACCGCCAATAGGCAAGGAACTCACCTACATCTGCAAAAGTCCCAGAGCCAAAGCGTTGTGGAGCCGAGCTGTGTTCAAACTCAAGTCTCAAAGGGCGGTCAAGGCCCTCAACGAGGAAATCCTGCTGTACGGCACTTCCTCGCAGCTAACTGACCACAACAATCAGTATCGCCGGAATATCGACCAATTGATAGAGCAGAAGCGAGCGCACCAAGACGCCTTCCGCAGGTTCGACACCGACTCCACCTCCGAAGCCAAGCAGCTCAAAGGCTTAATCCACCCCAACAGTCCTTTCAAGCTCTTCTGGAACCCTCTGATTTCCCTCACTCTCCTCTACACCGCGAGTGTTATGCCCTTCCGAGTCGGCTTTGCGGATGAGGTGTACTGGGATTTCTTCGCAGTTTTGGACCTAACGATAGACGGAGTGTTCGGAGTTGATATAGTTGTGACCTTTGTTAGTGCGAGTGTGAAGGCGGATGGCACACTTGAAAAGGACAGAGCGAGAATTGCGAAGAGCTACCTAAAGGGCTGGTTTTTGATAGATTTGCTGGCCTTTGTTCCCTTCGACTTGATTAATTATGCACTTGGGACCAAGTCGGACGAGTCTTCTTTGAACTACAACAACTTGGCCAGGCTGTTGCGTCTCCCCCGCCTGTACAAACTACTGCGGATATTCCGCATAATCAAGGCTTTGCGCGCCTACGGGAACAGCGGAGTGATAGAGAAGCTGCAGGACCTGCTGCACCTCAACTCCCGCCTGTTCAAGCTGTTCAAGTTCCTCATGTATGTGCTCGTCACTGTGCACATTATGGCCTGCTTCTGGCACTTCTCAGCCAAAATCGTAAACTTCGACATTGACACCTGGGTCGTGAGGTACGAACTGCAGGACAAAACAGACACTCAGCGGTACTTGGTGGCCTTTTACTGGACTGTGACTACGGTAGTGACAGTGGGGTACGGGGACATTGTGGCAGTCACGCAGTTGGAGAAGTTTCTGGCGATGGTGTGGATGATTGTCGGCGGCGGCTTTTACTCCTACACAGCGGGGTCGATGTCTAGTTTCCTCACGTCCATCGACACTCGCGACACGATTTTGGCTCAGAAAATCGCCACCGTGCAAGAACTGGCCCAGCAAGCCTCCCTTTCCCACGAAATTACACTCAAAGTGAGGGACGCAATCCGCTACAACACCCTCAAAACTGGCAACATCTGGAGCGACAAACACAGTCTTTTCAGCGAACTGCCCAAAAACCTGCGCTACGAAGTCGCTACGACTATGTACGGAGGCGTCGTGAAGGATATTTACATATTCCGACAGAAGGAAAAGGCCTTTGTCAACTACATTATGCCGCTATTGAGGCCGATGCACGTGTATGAGACCCAATTTCTGTATAAGCAAGGGGAGTACCCAGATGAAGTCTTCTTTATTACCTTTGGAAGGGTCGATTTCGTCATAATGCCGAGGGAAATCGTCTTTAAAACGTACTACAAAGGGTCGTATGTCGGGGAAGTGGAGATCATTAGGGACATTTCCAGGCTGAATACGGCTGTAGTGGTCAATTTGAGCGAATTACTGGTCCTTTCGAAGTCTGATTTCCACACAGTTATGGAGGAGTTCCCGAATGAGCGGGTGGAAATGACGCGAGTCGCAAATCAGCGAATCCGAAAAGACAAATTAGCCTATTTGGAGACTTTCGAACTGCTGAAGTTTAAGGAAATCCACGGAGATTTGAAGGGACTGATAGGGAAAGCCAGGGCAGTGGCCGTGCAGGACACAGACCCGTCCGAAGAAAACGACTCAGAGGCTGAAGAGGACGAAAGACTCTCTGAGTTAGTGGCAGAAGCCAGGGAAATGAGGGCAATTATGCAGCAAATCCAACTATTTGCGCAGGAAGTCGAGACTCTGGCGACCCACCGCTTTGGCAAAACAGAGCCTAGCATTCTGCTGGCCCAGGCGCAATTAGATCTGTAAGGCTGGACTAGCATAGCACAGTTCTCAGCTCGCATACAACTCGAATTATGTGAAGAAATGGGCATTGGAATACCAAATTCGACTTGGATTTATTGGCTAATCAAAAGAATTGGGGATTTCGTACAAATCAACTGAAATTAGCAGTTGAATTTTGGAAATTGGGGAAATGCAATTTTAAGCACTTTCCTCTGCTGCCGAAGGGAGAAACTTCCCGTTTCTGCGCAATTGGAGAGAATCCCCACTATTGCAGGCGTCAAAAGTCCCTTTCCTCGCTCTAGTTCCGTCCAATTCAGACCCATTCCTCAGTCCTTGTCCACCTCATCAGCATGTGCATAGGGCTGCTACAACTAGTTTAAAGCTACAGTCTTTGCTGGGCAGCTGCAGTGCAGACAGCATCCACAAGAACAAGAGGCTGAAGCAGCCATATGTTTCTAAGATGAGACTTCGAGGCAATATTCGTTAGACTTATTCAGCCAATCGGATTGGCTCGAAGGCCCAATACCTCCCTTCGCCCTACCTGGCGTTATACTCGTTTCCTCACTCCTTGCCTTCCACTTAGTTATATGCTTTGTAAAATTATGGCTGTCCTTCGACTTCTGTCTTCTCTCCTCGTACTCAGCGAAGTATGGGCTGCCTCCGTCTTCTCCCTAACCACGGACTACTCCAAGCCCTCCGAAAGCACCCATAGCGGCTCCCTAGCCGGAGGCACAATGCTATTCGTGGACGGGACGAACCTGATGACCCACGACCCCGGCCAAATCGAGATATACGTAGGCGACCGTCCCTGCGTATTTGACCACTTCCTGATGAAGGAAAGCTATATCGAGTGCACGACTCCGCCTCCAGTGGACAACTCCCCTGCGTCCAAAGCACCTATTTCCGTCATCTACAAGGGACAGCCTGTCACTATCAGCGCTTCCGCGAACCCCACTTTCTACTACACTAAGGACAAAACAGCCACTGTATATGGAGTCTGTCCAGCCCAACAGTCGCCTTTCCGGCCGCTGGCGTTCTACGGCTCCTGGAAGACTGAAGGCGACAACAGCCTTTACATGGAACTCCGCGCTGCCAATCGACATATGGAGCTTCTTCCAGACTTCTCAACATTCCAGGCCTGGGGCAGCACTTTCATCGCTACGAACTTGGGGGATAATGTGGCTGGGGAGACTGACCCTACGGTGAGACTGGCGGCTTCCTATGGCTTTGCTAGGTTTCACTGGACTGCCAAGCAGTATACGCTGGCAGGGCAGCCGTACCTCTTTAAGACCATTGCAGAGGTAAATTCGCTGACTTATCACAGTGGCAGTAGGGCTGGAGGCCTGGAAGTCACTGTTACAGGGGCGGGTTTCCCAGGCAATCCCAGTCTAATAACAGCGGATATTGAGGGAAATGCGTGCATTGTCACTTCTAGTGCCTACGACACTATCAAATGCGTCACATCCGCACAGCTGCTTACCGAGTCCGGCCCTACCTACGAAGGTTGCGCAGGCCTGAAGCACCACCGGTGGTACAACAAGACCATTTCCGCCACTCTAATTGACTCCGAAGCAGATATAATCGACATAATGCCGAAAGCTTCCCGCCCTCTAACGAACTCGTAGACCTGATATTCGCAGAGCGCTGGACCGGCTTTTTCAAGCCTCCCAGGACTGGGGCCTACACCTTCTATGTGAGTAGTGACGATAACTGCGAGGTCCATTTGTCCACTGACAAAACCAGCGCTAATAAGGCGAAAATTGTCGATTTCGGGGGGTATACTGGATTTAGGGATATGCTGTCGAGGACTGAGACGCGCAGTGTGCCGATTGCCTTAACTGCTGGACAGCTTTACTATATGGAAGTTTGGCACCAGCAGTGGAGCGGGGACACTCATTTCAGTATGGGCGTGCAAATCCCCTCCCCCGGCTCACCCACAGGCAACAACATGCCCTCCGTCCAGCTCCTCTCTATCACCCCCGCCCATCTCCTCCGCGAAGTACAGCGAGTGACCATAACGGGCACGCCTACTTCCGGGTCCATTGTATTCACCTACAAGGGAAAGTCCTCTGCTAAAGTGGCCTGGCCCAGTACTGGTTCGAAGTGGAAATGTGGGGATATACTGAGTGCGATGGGGAACTTGGGTATTGTGAGTTTGGGGTGTACGGTGGTTGTTGGGCCGGGCGTGGCGTATGATTTCAGCTTTAACTACGCTTGGACGGACACGAGAGGTCTGATTGGAGCGAATGTAGGCAGTGCGTTGCCTGCAGGCCTGTCCGCCGCTACTACTCAAACGGTAAAACCGTCCAAACCTCTTACAGGCACTTATCGATTGACCTGGAAAACAGTCTCCACAGCCGCTATTCCGCTCCAAACCTCCGCGAATGCTCTAGAAACCCAATTAAACGCGAATTTCACCGAATTCGGAGGAAACCTCCTAGTGGCAGGCTCAGCCAACGCAGACGGCGTGCAGCTCCAATTCATATTCGGAGACAGTTTGAACCCTACAGGAGTTGTGCCTCTGCTATCTGCTATAGCTGCGGTAGTGGGAGGGGCTGATGAAGGGGAGCCGGTGGTCACAGTGACTGAGGCAATTCCTGCCTCTACGAATCAGTTCTGGTGGGCGGTTCCCAGTGAGTTTTATAGGACGATCGAGAACTACCCAGTGCTGCGGGTATACACTGCCTCCCAGCCTGCCGTGTGCCGGGGGAACTGCGCTTTTCAGTACCAAGTCAACTCGCCTACAGTCAACAGTGTGACCTATGCAGCCAGTGTGACTATGAGTGGAGTTGATTTGCCTGCGGCCTGTGATGTTCTGAGTGTGTCGATAGGGGGGACGAACTGTCCTGTGACCAGCTGCACCACTACTTCAATTGTGTGCAGTCAGGGAACTGGCTTGGTAGGCACATACACGCCTAAAGTCAGAGTGGCAGGGTCTGGATTGGCTGTGCTGGCCAGCGGCCTTGCAACTGTGACCTACACCCTGGCGATAACTTCTGTGAGTCCTGCAGTGGGCAGTGTAGGCGGAGGCACCCTACTAACTATCATTGGCGCAGGGTTCTTGCCAGCGCTGGACTACCCTGGAGTCACGCAGACTGTTAAAGTGGGCGATTCCAACTGTGCAGTGCAGACTACAGCTGGAGCCACCATAACCTGCATCACATCTCCGCAGACTACCACCAGTGCACTAACTTTGACAGTGGGCACTGCGACAACTACGTCCTCAGGCTTCAGTTACGACCCTGCTAGTTCCCCGACCATTGCTAACGTCTCCCCAAGTTACGCAAGCACAATCGTCAAAACGACCCTAACAATCACCGGAACGAACTTCAACGCATCCGCATCCGGGAGCATTTCCGTCTTCGTGGGCATAGCGGAGTGCTACGTCACAGCCTCCAGCTCCACCTCTATCACCTGCAACCTGCTCGGAGGACCCAAAGGCTCGGGGCTAATGGTGGTTCGCATCCCTGGGAAAGGGAATGCTGTGAGGGAGAATTACCCTTTGGTCTTTCAGATAACGGGTGTGACCCCGGCTATTGGGTCGATTAATGGAGGGACGTTACTGACTTTGGCTGGGAATGGATTTTCCACTAGAGCTTCGCAGCTATTGGTGATGTTTGGAGACCAGACCCACATGTGTGTGCTCGAAGGCAACCCCACTGAGCAGCAAGTAAAGTGCAGAACTCCGCCTCTAGGGTCTCTAACCGCAGAAACAAACCACGAAACCGTGCTTTTGGGCCGACTCCAGGAAGAAGCCACTTGCACCACTTCGTGCAACTTCAAGTTTTCAGCCTCTGCAACTCCGGTGATATCCTCGTTGAGTGTGAGTGCAGGGCCTGCGGGGACTGCTGTGAACATCCTAGGAACCGGCTTCGGGACAAACATCAGCTCTACAGCTGTTCGATTTGGCTCGAAAGTTGCTACTGTTTCTTCGGTGTCTAGTACTCAAGTTGTAGTTGTGGTGCCGAATCAAGAGGCTAATGATTACCTGGTTGCTCTCACTTTTGATGAATTGGGCACAGCTTCGGGGGCCTTTACGTTCAGTCAAACTGCTGAAGTAACAGCGCTTAGTCCAACTAGCGGGTCGCAGGCGGGAACTGATATAACAATCACAGGAACAGGCTTTTCCAGCACGCCCGTGGTAACCTTCGGCACTGTCGCCTGTCCTGTAACTAGCGCCACAGCCAGCCAAATTAAATGCCGTCTCGCAGCTTCAACCCTCACATCTCCCCAACTAATGAACATTTCCCAAACAAAGACCTATACCTGCACCAACGCATCACTCTGCGGATTCACCTTCAGCTCCAGTCTAACTCCCGCTCTATCCAGTGCTTCTATATCCGGCACCACTGTATCTGTAGCCGGCTCAGGCCTGACTGCAGTCCTGGGAGATACACGCATAACAGTCGGACAAGTGGATTGCACTGCAACAGCTGTTTCTCTATCATCGCTAACTGCAACATGCACACCTCCATCCGGCTCTCAGCCTGTTCAAGTCTTTATCTCGGGGAAAGGATATGCGAATGGACAAGTGTCGGTCTCTACTACATTCGCAGCAACTGGAGCAACAGGGCAAGGGTCTTTCGCAGGCGGAAGTGTCATATCGCTGGTAGGGAGTGGACTTGGACCTGGGACTACTGTGAGTGTATGCGGATTTCCGTGCACTGTTGCTACTGCAACCTATTCGGCATTGACGTGCATGAGTCCTCCACTGCCTTCTGACTTTTCACAGGGACAATTCGAGTTAATAGCAAGTGACACGGAGATAAATGAGGGGTTTACAGCGTCTACAGCAGATGCAAATCGCCCATTAAGCGCTTTACTGGATAACGACTTCAGTACCTATTTTTCCTCCAGCACTTCTCCCTGTTTCCTTCAATTCGACTCCGGAACAGGTCGCAAAACTCTACTTTCCTCTTTCCACATCTACCCTGCCGAGGACTCCCAGACCTACCGCTCCTTCATAGGCACCAACCTGACCTATTCAAACGACGGAGTGACCTGGTCAATCGCATACACCTACTCAGTGATGTACGCAGGCTGGAATTACTACAACGTCCCAGTCGACCAGACTGTGGAAGACGACTATCCTGTGTTCAAAGCTCGGTATTTCAGGCTGGAGCCGCCTAGTGACAGCAAGTGTAAGCTGGCGGAAGTGGAAATGAGGGGAATCACGATGCAGACGGAAACGGGGAATACCCTGGTTTGCAGTGTGAATGCAGTAGATAAAGGCTCGGCTGCGCCTGTAGTCGCTGGCACTTTCCAATACTTGCAGAGTGGAACTCCGGTAGTGACGGCTGTCAGTCCTACGACAGGGACGATACTGGGGGGGACGCTTCTAACCTTTACGGGGACGCTGTTAGGGGGAGTGTCTGCAGTTGTTATAGACAACGTGCCCTGCGCAATTGGCATAGCTTCAGCTTCTTCCTTCACTTGCACGACTGGCCCTCGCCAGGCTCTCAGTCCTCCCAGCATTTCCATCCTCACTGCCTCTGGCAATGCAGTCCTTAAGGGAGTGAAGTTTCTGTACGCGGATAGATGGTCCTCGGCCACCACTTGGGGCGGCGAAGTCCCTCCGAAAGCGGGTGAAACTGTGCAAATCCCAGTGGGAATGACGATTTTATTGGATGTTCCCACTCCGGAACTGATGTTATTACTGATCGAAGGTGCCTTAATCGTGGAGGACGTACCAGGAATCACTCTAAGTGCGAACTACATCTTCATCAATAGTGGCTCTTTCCAGGTCGGCACTCCTGCTCATCCATTCCAAAATCAATTTACGCTTACGCTGCATGGCCGCAGGTCGAGTCCGATGATGCCAATATATGGAAATAAGGTACTTGCTGTGCATAATGGAGTGCTGGATATGCATGGTGTCCCTCGAAGTGTCACCTGGACTTCTCTTGTGCAGACTATAGTGCCTGGAGCCACCACTCTGAAAGTCCAAGTCGCCACCGACTGGAAAGTCGGGGAGTCCATTGTCATAGCCGCCACTTCCTTCGAACACACCGAAGCAGAGCAAAGGACCATTACCGCTATCACTGGCGGCACTGACATCACAGTAGATGTCCCTTTCCAGTTCAAGCACTACGCAGCCACTGAGACCTACGGAACCAAAACCATCGAAATCAGGGCGGAAGTCGGCCTACTGTCCCGCAATGTCAAGATAACAGGAAGTCCTGAAGGCCTGGAAGAGGAACACGGAGCCCATGTAATGGCCCATGCCCCCGGCGACGACCGAGTCGTGGCTCGTATTTCCTACGTGGAGATCTTCAACGCAGGCCAGGCCTACTCTGTAGGCGCCTATCCCTTCCATTTCCACATGATCGGCGCAGTCCGCAATAGCTACATCATTGGGAATTCCGTCCATCACACCTTCAACCGAGCCGTGACTATCCATGGTATCCGCTACTTGCGAGTCATAGACAATGTCACATACCACACCAAAGGCCATACCATATTTGTGGAAGACGGCGCAGAGACGAAAAACCGCATAGAGCACAACTTGATAGTATCAGTGCGCAGGTCCTGGTCCCGACTAAACACTGATACGACTCCTGCAGGGATCTGGGTCACTAACCCGGATAACTACGTGATTGGCAACCATGTGGCTGGGTCAGACGCGTACGGCATTTGGTTCGACTTCCAGCCGCATCCTACAGGTCCTTCCGCCACTACTCTCATATGTCCATTCGGAACTCCTTTGGGAGAGTTTAGAGACAATGTGGGACATTCAGTGGAGAAATACGGATTTAGGCTGTTTCGTGGACATGTGCCGTTGACATATCCCTGCAATTCAGCCCTCAACAACACTGCTGATAACCCCTGGGCGGACAACCCTCCAGTAACCGCTTATTACCGCAACTTCCTAGGCTATAAATGCAGGCGAGACGGTGCAATTGCAGAGAAAATCGGCGATGTGCGTTGGGTGAACTTCACAGTTGCGGACAATATCCTCGCAGGGATTGAAATGACCTACACTATGGACACTCCTCCATTCACAATTCCCTTCCTATCAGACTCCCTGATCATCGGCAAATCCGGCAATTATGAGGCTGGTGTGGATTTGGCTGGGTCTATCGGGCTTATTGGCCCGCAGACTGATGGATTTTTAGCACAAAATATCGCTTTTTACAACTTTGATAGTGACATGTTTACCTTAGGTGACGAGTCGCATTCGCAGGTATGCACGAGTCGAGACTTCGGAGGGAGACATAACCAGCTCAAAGGCCTGACTTTCACAAATGCAAATAAGCGAGTGCACTGGGAATACCCTCGCAGAAGCTTCTTTGAGATAGTGGACGACTCTATGACCGGTCACGCAGGGGCCTATATAGCCGCCTTTTGGCCTCATTTACAGTGGGATCCGTACTGCGTGTATGACGAAGCGACCTACAACGGAATTGTGTGTGATGGGTCGAAGGTACTGAGGAGAGTGCATATGCTGCATTTGGAGCCTTCGGCGACGTTTGGCTTGATGCAGGTAACGGTGAGGAGGGCGGCTGGGACTAATATTCCTCTGTCTACGGCTCCTGCGGTTCCTGGCAGGTTCTTGCAAGGGACTAGTCCGGGGCCTGATTATTGGTGGTCGTCCATGCAGCCTGTAGGCGGGGCGCAGTACCATGACGTTCCAAAGGCCTGGGCAGTGCCAATGATCATGGGCACCGAGTTCCTAGTGCACTGGGGCACTACACCTATGGACTGGACCACCATGACTCTGCGCATAGAGACCTTCAACGACCCAACCCTCAACGTCCTAGTCCGCTTCAACTTCACAGACCACCGCGAAATGTTCCAAGTCAAAAGAGGCGTTTTACCTGCAGGCGCAAACCCCTCAGTCGACCCTAATTTACTACCCTCTGGAGGAGCACTGTCCGCCACAGGCCTAGCAGGCGCTTCCTCCTTCGATAACGTCACTGCGATGGAGTTCAAAGTGATGCTGACTGGGACGCAAGTGCCGAGGAACAGTGCTGGAGACTTGAGTGTGGTGGCGCATCGTTGCTTCGGCACTCACTGTGTGCTGTCCAATACCACGGAAAACGTCACTAAAGAGACTTTCCAGCGAGTGTGGAGCAACCCTGATTCCTGGCCGTCCGGCCTAGTACCTGTAGATGGAAGCAGAGTGACAATCCTCCCAGAGTGGACAATGATCCTGGACTGCAGTACAGCCGTCCTAAGTTTCCTAGAAGTGAACGGCGTGCTTCAGTTCGATAACACTACCAGTGTCAGTCTAAACGCCGATATGATCCACGTCCGAAGAGGGAAAATCCTCAGTGGAGCTCAGGGCTACCCGCTTTTACCCAATATCACCCATCAAATCGTTATTTCCGGGACATTTACCTCGAAAGCCTACGCCTTCGACCCCAGCATAGAAGTGGTGAATAAGGCCTTCATTGTGACCGGGGAAATGCAGCTTTTTGGTGCAAAGCGGAAATCCTGGGTAAATCTCGTGCAAAACGCATACCCCGGGGAAGACTCTATCTTCGTAGAAAGGGTGAATTGGCAGCCCGGGGACCAAATCGTCCTCACAAGCAGCGCTTTCGACCAGAATGAGACTGAAGTACTCACTGTGGCTTCTGTGCAGGCAGGGATCGACCTTAGGACTGGGGTTGACAGTGGAATCAGCCTGGGTCCGGATAGTCTATGGAGCCAAAAGGAAGCCACGAAGGCTTACGGACGGTACCAATCTGCTGCCTTTCCCGATACTTACGAATCCAACGACCCGCAAAAAGCCACCAAACTGACCCTTACGACCACCCTCAAGTACTACCACGCAGGGACTATCCTCATAGTCAATGGGCAGTCTGTAGACATGCGCGCCGAAGTCGGCGTTTTAACCAGCAATGTGATAATCAGAGGGACGGAGAACGGCTGGGCGTGCAACTTCGTAGTGGCTGACTTTGTGGACTATGACGTGGTCAATAGCAACCCGGTTAAGAGGACTGGAAGTGTTACGTTGGACTCGATTATGATTGATTACTGTGGACAGAATAGCACGCTGAGGACTGGACTGAGGTTTGAAAGCACTACTTTGCCTTCTGTGGTGTCCAATAGCATAGTGAAGCGGTCCCAGACCTACTCAGTGAACATCCAAAACAGCCAAAACATCCGTCTCATAGGCAACACCTTCTTCTACGCAGTCCGTTTCGGCGTCTTCATTCAAACCTCCCGCAACTTACTCCTCGACGGCAACCTCATGGTCTACGTCGCCAAAAGAGAAACCATTTCCCTGATGTTTGATAAGCCTACAGGCTTCGTAATCTGTCCTTCGGACCGACCGAACTGTCCTAATGTGGTTTTGACGAGGAACGTGGCTGCTGGGTATGCACTATTGGGGTTCGCGGATGGAGGGAGTGTGTGTGGAGCGACGCCGAGTTTCTATGGAAACAAGGCGCATTCAGGGGTCGGAGGGTGGATCACGTCCAATATAGGCGCGGACTGTATGGAAATGGACGGATTTACAGCCTATATGAACAGTGAAACTGCAGTAATCGGTAGTATGGACATTAAGAAAATGACACTCAAGAACCTGCGTCTGGCTGAGAACTTCAATGGATACGGGGGGAATATGGGCGGAGAGGCAGACAATGGCAACATCGTAACCGTCCAAAACTCCATCATAATCGGCAAAACCGCCCACTCCCTATGCAATCCGAAGGAGTGCTACACGCCTCAATGCGGCAACCGCCGTGGCATCCTCCTAGGCACCTACCAGCAAGAGGCCAAACAATGGAGCATCAACGGCAAACTCAAGCTTCCAGTCTACAACGTGACCAAAGAAGAAGTCTTCCATGCAGAGTTTTACTACCAAAACATCGTGTTCGCGAATTTCAACTCGTCGGATATATGCCAAGCGAATGTGACAGCAGTGGCTGTGAATGAACTGTGTCCGGACTACACTCCCTTATCGGTGTTTTCCGGGGTTAAGTTGATTAATGTGGCGAATGACTCGATTTTCTATATGCCGGAGCCGGATCCGGTGTGGGCGAATGTTATCTTTTGTGGGGAGTTTCCATGCACTGGGCTAAAGAATGCGGTTATAAGGGATTTGGATGGGGGTCTGGTGGGCAGTCCGTACGGCGGCTATTTCCTGCCTAATAACCCGGGGATTACGCAGCAAGACGCTTGCCAATTTGTTAATCGAAGTAACGGCTATTTATGTCGGAAATCACCTATCCACGATTTCGATTACGGCCTATTAGTGTTTGAAAATATGGACATTGACGCCCGCAATGTGACTGTTTCCCCTATCTACATAACCTCCGAGGACACTACTCTGACAGTCCAGTCTGCTCACTTCTACAACAAACTCAACAGCTTTATGTCGATGATCTGGGACGGGTTCTACATCGGCATGAACAGACTCGGCAGGTTCCCTACTGCTATAGGACTCAACCGGAAGTTCAATGTAACATTCACAGGGACTCCACCGAATAGCATGCGTTTTCAGCTGCAGGGCGCACTACGCAGTACTGACGGAGTGCTGTTAACAGTGAGTTACGGACTTCCATACACTGTCACTCTCTCAATCAACAGCTCGCGCATAGACCCGTTGCCCTTTGGACAGTCTGTAAGTCTGAACTCTGCTTCAGGGGTGAATCAGTGGTTTAATAAGGACCGAATGATGCAGTTTATGATCAGGCCGGGGGATATGGTGGTAGTGGCGAGGGTGGATTCGATACAAGTGTCGGTGAGGATGAATATGACTACTGCGGACTTCTTTGCGAAGAATGGACAGACGGAGTTTGTGGATCGACTGGCGGCTGTGCTGGGCATTCCTTCGTATAGAATTAGAGTGGTGGATATTAGGGCGGGGTCTACTATTGTGGATTTTGCCTTGACTGGAAACGAGAATTTAGCCTCGAAAAAAGCCTCAACCGCCAACTACTCCAACGCCCTACAGGAAGAACTCATGCAACTCAACACTCTCCTCCTAACAATGGCTCAAAACGGGTCATTAGTCCTCAACGCCCCTATCTTATCCATCGAATCCACTGCCAATTTCACCACTTCTGTCAATGGCACTGTGTCTTACCCTACAGTCATCACCCCAAATCCCACCAATACACCTACTAATGGAGACGATGTAGGGTCAAATAGCAGTCAAAATAGCACAAATCTGGACTGGTGGGTCTATTTACTGATAGGCGTAGGGTGTTTAATGGTCGTCGGAGTGCTAATTACAGCTGGAGTCGTCCTTAGACTATGCTATAAGAAGATAAACGGACCTACAGAGGCGGTATCGGTCAATATCTCGCACTCTGCGGTGGACTTCCAGAAGGTAGAGGAGAAGCCAGTGGAAGTGCACGACTTGGAGGGACTGCAGGACGCGCCTACTACTCAGTTGTATGCGGAGGCCAAGGCTGAGAAAGCGGCCCAGCCTCCTAGGGCTGCTAGATGGTAGTAAGCATACGTCTTCAGCCACTTAAAATTAGACCAGTCCCTGTATACATGTCCACAGCCTACAAGCTGACCACCACAATCGACCCTTCCGAGCTGCAGTCTCCCCACCAACTCAAAACCTGGTCCTTCGTCTTCGACTCACTGAATTCTTCCAACTGCCCACTGCTTCTCCGAGTCCTCGACACAATTGTGTTCCGCCAGCAGCCCTGGGGTCCCAGGTACTGGATCTTCACAGACCAGGACAACTTCGTGCGGAAAAGAAGCATATCGAAGCTCAGAATCGACGACATCGTCAAAGCCTGCGTCCAAAGCATCAACTCCGCTGCAGTTCCGATTGAGGAATTGATGGTGAATTCCAGTTAGAAAACCCACCCAAAGGCCTGTGAGCGGAAAGTCTGCTTCCTAGTCGCTAAACGAGTCCGGAAACTCGTGAGTTTCGCAGGGCTTTGGAGTCTCAAGACGCACCCTGACACCTCCATCGAAGTGCTGCAGGTGTACCAAATTGCTGGCAAGTCCTTCGACGAATACGTCTACTACCACAGTCTCAGCCTCGCTCCCAGGTCTTCCCTGGTCTCCAAGCGTCTGCTCGACCTGCAGTACGCAGAGGAAGTCGCATGCAGCGAAGAAGCGGTCCGCCGCAGAATTGAGGAAGACACTGATGCAGTAGTGACAGTGGTGCAGAGTTACCACTCCCTGCCAGTGGCTTATTTGCGGCTTAGTTACTTGGTGGAGAGAGGTGATTTCTGTGTAGAAGCGAGAGTGCCATGGTTGATGTTCGCTGAGGAGTGCATTGTGGGTCCGTCGGACAGACCGAGGCAGATACAGCTGGAGGCGGGGCCGGTGGTGAGGAGGAAGCAGGCTATGGTGAGGGGGAAGTCGAGGGCACAGCGACGGGTTGCTAGTATTCATGAGGCTTGGAAGCCGGACCCTCAGCTGTCGGTTATCACCCTGTCCTCTATTCACCACCCCAAGCCTTCCAACAACCGCCACAAATGCGCACACGAGATCCTCGCCGACCTCAGAGACAGACAAGCGCGCTACAAGGCCTACCGCAGTGTCCCAGTCGACCAGCAGAGTCTCCTCCGAAGGACCGCCACCAGCCACAGCTGTGTGCTGCCTAGTGTCGACCCCGACCAGACTGACTCCAGTGTGTACCGCAGTTCGGAAGAGACGGAAAAGTCCCCGAAGTTCTCTGGAGACTCGGTGGATTTGGAGCAGAGGGAAGAAGGAGAGATGAAGGGGAAGGAAGCTGTTGATACAGTGCTTCCAGCTATACCTGAAAACCTGTCGGAACAGGCTGCACCGCCTTCTCTTTGCAGGTCTGAGTCTCCGGGGGTCAAGTAATTGGCATGTAGAGTGGACATGTCGGAGTACCGTATTCAGTCTTCGTCCGGCCTGCGGAAAAGGAGTATATCGGGGCAGAAACAGCCTCCGAAAAGCGCAAATACCAGTATCCATTTGCCTGATTTCTCAAAAAACATCGAAAAATGTCAAGGCCAATTCTGCGATTTCAAACTCATCCGCGTCCAAAATGCAGCCAATCGCAGATATCCCGTAAAGCGCAGATTGCTCCGACTCGCGAAACTGAAAGAATACAACCCAATGTACCGCTCAGAACTGTTAATCCCTCCTCCAGAGGCCTTCCTAGGCCTAGCGACCGAGTACCGCAGTGCGCTTTCCCTTAATTCCAAGAGCGAAAAGGCCACTAAAGGGCGAAAAGTCGTATATGAGACGAAGAAATCGCTGCTGATTGAGCCTCGATCCAGGGGCTACTTGACGTCGCATCATAGTTTGCCGGCTGAGGAAGTGGCAGTGTGTTTCCGCTGCTTTGTAGTATACGAAAACTTGCGAAAACTGCTAAAAGACTAATAAGCAAACACTAGTGCTGAGAAGCCTTGCAGGCCGTATGCCGCAGATACCGCTTCCTAATCGTGCCCTTGCGAGTGACAGTTGCAGCAGTGCAGAGGGAAGTACTGTTCTCGGCTGTCTGCGGGAAGGAAGGGGAACTCGAGTTTTCCGCAGGCTTGCGGGTCTGTAGGCCGCAGCACTGCAGTAATAGACGCAGCAGAGTCATGTTTATATGGAGGAGCAGCTCAATGTCTGCTGGCACAGGGAAGAGGATCGATATCGAACTGAAACCGGCCTGTGCTCAGGTGATATCGGCAGGCAGCGAATAAGCAGTTCCGTTTGATAGGCAAAGTGGTAGCGAATTCCTACAAGAGAGCTGGAAAAGCGATAGAGTGTATGCCTAATTTCTAAGACCGCTTCATTGCCTTGAGCCTTTCCAGCTGTCTCCTTCCTTGGGTTTGCGGAAATCGAGTCAAGTCTCCGAAATACTTCGGTGCGACCTCCAGCAGCCACTCCCCCTCCACAGGACTCAGCGTCCTAATGTAGTTCCTTGATGTGAACACATACTCGAAGTAAAGCACCCACTCTGGCTTGGAAAGCAGCGTAGTGGACGGGTGCAGCGCCACCACCTGTCCCTCCTTCAAAGTCTGGTAGTGGTTGGCTCTCTCTTGATGTGCCAGGTGCAAAAAGCCTCCATACAACACACACTTCCTCAGCCTTTCGCTCCAGCCCTTCTTTTCCTCCTTCCCAGCTATCCCCAACTTCTCCATCTTTTCCCTTAGTTGGTCTCTCACCAGTCCTGCAGCCCGCAGACTTCTAGGGTTTAGGAAGTTAGCAGCGCACCACTCACCCTTATTTTCCGCCTCTTGGTAGCAATCAAACACTGTAATGAGGGTCAGGTGGTCTCCGTCTTTGTGCACGAATTGGCTGTGCGCCCGGTCTGCGAGGTCTTGTGCGTCTCTGGGCCGCAGGAAAGGCGGCTGGGAGGAGAGCATGGCGACTAGGGTGAGGGCGGATTGGCAGCATTGGTACTTGGCGCTGCCGATTAGCACTTTCGCGAGGTCGGGGGAGAGGGGGAATTCGGACATTATGTGGCCTTCGTCGGTTAGTTCTCCATCGTCATCCAGCGCTTCCCAGTCATTCAGATTTTCCAAAGCCCGCATCAACGTTTCCGGAGAAGGCGGATCCAACCAGTCAAAATGCACCAAATCCTGCACATGCAGTGTCTTCAACGACAACACCACCGAAGCCAAGTTCGCCCTCAGCACCTCCGGAATAGTGTTATCCTCAAGTTCATTATATGTAGCTTCCGTGTATAGTCGATAGCACTTCCCAGGCCGAGTACGTCCAGCGCGTCCTGCCCTTTGCCGTGCACTGGCCTTGGAGATAGGCGCAACTTGCAGCGACTCGACTCGTGAGCGAGGGTTGAACACCTTTTGCTTGCTGAGGCCGGTGTCCACGACATACACCACTCCGTCAATTGTGACTGACGTTTCTGCGATGTTGGTCGCAATGATGCACTTCCGGCCTGGGATTCCCTTGCTGTTGGCCGGGGGAGCCGGGTCGAATATCTTCTGCTGGGCGGCAGGAGGCAGGGAACTGTAGAGGGGAATGAGGACAAGTTGGCCCACACTTTCTCCGTATCTGCTGGTTTCCCGCTTTATTGTTTTGCAGGCTTGTTCGATTTCCTCCTCCCCAGTCATGAAAAGCAGTATGTCCCCTGCAGGCTCGAATGCGTGGATTTGGACGACGGACCGGACCGCCGCAGCCACATAGTCAGTTTCCGGCTTTTGCAGATAGAGCAAGTCCACCCGGAACATCCTTCCAGGCACTTTCAGCAGCGGAGATCCAGGAAAGAACCTTTGGAACTTCTCGGTGTCCAGAGTAGCGCTCATGACGACTAGTTTCAGGTCTGGACGCCTGGGCAGCAGTTCCTTTATCAGGCCGAACAGGATGTCAGTTGCTAAGGTCCGCTCATGCGCTTCATCCAGCACGATTGCGCGGTAGCGGGAAAGCATCGGGTCCGACATCGCCTCTCTCAGCAGCATCCCATCTGTCAGGTACTTGAGAATCGTCTGAGGACTGCAATTGTCCTCGAAGCGAATGGAGTACCCCACTTGGTCGCCCAGGCGCACGTCCATTTCCTCAGCAACTCGCCGAGCCACACTCATCGCAGCGACTCTTCTAGGCTGCGTGCAGGCCACAGCCCCTCCCTGCAGGCAGTTCGCCACTAGGTACTGAGGAACTTGGGTGGTCTTCCCGCTGCCTGTCTCGCCTTGAATCACCACGACTTGATTGGTCTCCAGGAGTTCTTTCAGCGTAGGCAGGGCGTCGGTGATAGGCAGTCTTTTGCGCTGTTCTAGCAATATTTGGTACTTAGGGGAGTAGAGTGCGCCTGTCCACCTGTTGTTCTTGCCTGCCCGCGGACTCCTGGACCTCCGCCGCTCCATATTACCTGCCTATCTCAGTGTACAGCAGCTCTTCGACTGAGTAGAAGAGCTTGCTGTACTGCTTGCCGTAGGACTTCAGCAGTGCTTCTAGACTCTGGGTGGGACTTACGGAGTGGTCGTCCGCTCTGCTTTCTTTGAGTCTCCGCAGAGTGCGATACACTTCCTGGAACTTCTCCTCGCCGAACATGTCCGAGCAGGTTTTCCTCAGACGAGCGATTTTGCGCTGCTGGTCCTGGGCTAAAATGGGCTTATCAAAACTGCCAGATTCGCTGGAAGCCTCTTTAATGTCCTCAAGTCGGCCTCTCGGTTCCTCACCCAACTGATAGCGATAGGCTTCTAGCTGCTTATTCATTTCAGTGGAGTTCTGAGGGACTACATCTTCCGTAGTTTCAATGTCCTCAATTTCCGTTTCCACTATGGAAAGGTCGTACTTGCCACTGGCCCTTATAGGACGATCATCCACACTGGGCGAATTGAATCGCTGGGCGGCCGCAGCTTGATAGGGACTATGATTAGTGAATTGGACTGAGGCGATAGTGGATCCGGAAAAGCTAAGAGAGGGGTCAATGGGTTGACTAGGAGTCTCTCTAGGCTTGGGAGGTTCGGACTGACGAGGAACTGTGATAGGGTTTTCACTGCCTTTTTCTATCTGATAAGTGTTGGTGCGGCGGTAAGTGAGTGTGCGAGTGGACTGCAGGGACGTGCCCCTGGTCTCCACAAACGAGGACATGAAGTTTTGCACGTAGGGGTCATTTAGCACTTGCCCAGTACTCGGCCTACTACTCACATCCTTCAGCAACATCCTCTGTATCAAATCCTTCAACTGCATACTATACCTCGCAGGTATCGGATCCGCCCTGCCACTCACAATCTTAAACACAATCCCCAGCAAGTTATCTGCATTAAAAGCATGCTTAAACGTGCATAATTCATACAAAACACACCCTAAGGACCACACATCACTCTTGTACGAGTAGGCGCGGCCCTCACATACCTCCGGACTGAGGTAGTAAGGGGTACCGACTACTGTGTTGGCTGCATCGTTGGTGCTGTCTAGTAGCTTGGAAATGCCGAAGTCGCCTAGTTTGACGCTGTTGTTGGCGGTTAGGTAGATGTTGGAAGTCTTGATGTCGCGGTGGAGGATACGCTTTTCGTGCACGTAGCGGAGCCCCATGCACATTTGCACCAGCCAGTTCATGATCTCATTTTCAGTGAAGATCGTGCCTTCCTTCTTCATCTTCTTCATCTGCAGCGAAAGGTCGCCTACCTCGCAGTACTCCATGACGATAATCAGTTCTTGCGGGTTGAGGAAGCTTTCCTTGTACTTGACGATGTTCGGGTGGTCCAGAGACCTTAGTAACTGCGCCTCTTGCTGGGCGCCTTGCAACTCCTTTTCACTCAGGCCAGATAGCAGAATCTTCTTCGCCACGTACTTCCCTCCCTCGATTAGATGCACAACCAGCACAGCAGCCCCGTAACTTCCTCTGCCGATAACCTCCAGTTCCCTGTAAGTCTGCGCATACACAGAGGCCGCCATACTATGCGGACTGGGAAGAAACAGCTGCGGGTCCTGTACCGAGACACTGTCTTTTCTGCGTCTTTTAGACAGCGGACTACGGTGAAGAAGATAAAAACTGTATTTGCGGAACAATTGAAAGTCGGTGAAAGAGATTTAATAGTGGTATGTGAGGGAAAACGACTGGGAGGAGAGGTGAAAATTGCAGAAATAGCGGAATTTGTGGAGTTAATAGTGTGTAATGAGGGCTTTGTGTGGCTGATAACCAGTGAACAAGAAAGCTATATACATCTAGACTCACTGGAAAAGCAGATAAATAGTCCGGATTTCCTAGGATTTCAGCTTTTCCACCAAGGAGTCGCACTGGATTTGTGCAACTTGAGTGCATCGAAGTTGCAGAAAAGAGCGAAAGTGCTGGGTGTAAGGGAAGGAGAGTTATTAGTCAAAATTGACACTGCCACAAAATGCCGTTTCCTGATTGCGCAAAGCTTTTGGACTATTGAGGACTTAAGGACGGTCCTTTCGGCCAAAATAGGAGTGGACACTATGAGGCTACAGCTACTTTTGGGAAAACAGACTCTGCAGAACGAAGCTGCATTGATAGATTTGGACCTAGCCTTGGGCCTGAGACTCGTCTGTCCTGGAGATGTAGTGGTGTCTGTTTTCAATGCACGGAAATGTGTGGGAGTTGTGCATCTGCAAGGCTCATGCCTCACAGACAGACTAATAGCTCAAGCTGCCTTTTTACTGAACACTGTAGCGGCTTCCACCCTGTTAGTGTATAAAAATCAACCTATTGCGCCTCTCCAGCCCTTGCTTCCCTATTGCTTTGAGGTCGGAGACAGGGTGGAAGCATATACTGATAGAGACAAAGTGGTGTATGGGCGATATGGGAATGGGGAACTAGTCTGCGGACTCGCAGCCTCCACCCCACCTGAAATTCGCCTAGCACTAGGCCTAACTCCCTGCATCCGGCTTCTCTTGCAAGGGAAAGTCGTGGAAGATACAGAGACTTTGCGACTGCCGACAAGGTGCATAGTGGACCTCGCTAGACCTACAGAGACTCTATTCCCAATCCTGCATGCCTCTGGATACTGCCAAGTTGCAGTTCTGCCGAAAGCGAAAAACACAGTGTCCGAGGTAAAAACATGGCTCAGTCGTAGGCTGGAAAAAAGCGTTTATTCGCTAAAACTCTGTCGCGCTGGACGGATTTTGCCTGAAAATGAGTCTGTAAGTCCCAGCGATGTATTGGAAATTCTGAAGGAAAACGATGTCCTGGTCCGAGTCGAGTCTACCCAGCACGGAGATATATTCGTGTGCATACCTGAAAGTGCCCTAGTGGCTGAACTAAAGGAAAGAATCAGGGTAAAAACTGGTATATCGGTGAAGAGTCAAAGACTGATTTCCTATACTTGGCTAGAGGACAGGGAGCGATTGGATTTCTATGGGATTGTAGGAGAGGCGAGGGTTTATCTCAAAATGCAGACTGACCTTCTTATCTCGGCTTATGCAGACAGCAGGACTGTACTGATCCTGGCTTCTCCTACGATGCGGATTAGCTGTATGAAGAAGCAAATCCAGGACAGGCTGGAAAGCCTGGAAGTACTGAAACTGGCAGTAGAGGGTGTAGAGCTGCAGGAGGAATGGAGGCTCAGTGACTATGGCATAGGAGAGGACTGCAGGGTCGAAATAGTGCAAAAAGGGGATAGAGTGATCAGGCTGGAATCTCCCACTGAAGAAACCCTCCTTATTAAATTCCCCTCCAAATGCGAATCTCTCTCATCTTTGCATACTTTCATAGAGACAAAAACCGGTATATCAGTCCCAGACCAACATTTAATCTGGTCTGGCTGCCTTAAGTCCGGCCGTACTCTCCAGGACTACCAGATGACTGGGGAACTCACTGTGAGTCTTATCAAGCGACCCAGATATTTGGATGAAGTCCGTATATCTTTCAAGCCCGCTAACAAGCGAAAGTTCTCAACTAAAATCAGTCTTTCCAGTCCTGTGTCGCTTTTGCGGAAATTAGGCCGGATAAAGAAAGTCGACCCTACTATCCTAGTGATACCTGGGGATGTAGTTCTGCAGGACAGCAAGCCACTCTATTTCTATGATCTTAAGGCGCAGGATATAGTGCAAATCGCGGACCCTGCAGAGGCGGTCGTGACTGTGGTGGAGCCTGAAGAGGGAGATTCCTGGGTATGGCTAGTTCGCAAGGAAACGACCATTGCAACGCTAAAAACGCGAATTGTGAAATACCCAGCAAATGTACAAATTCTGTCTTTAGCAGAAAAGTCGCTTTCAGATGAGACTTTTTTAATTGATTTGGGTCTGAATCAGAGTCTACGACTTTTCCTTAGACCAGGTACTATTCTGCTGATTCAGCCTAAGCAACTCCCTACCATTCTTTCCCCTGGATATTTGAATTCTCTTGAAGACTTGCACGAATTGATAGAGAAACACACCGGAATTAGCAGAGGAAGCCAGCGTATATACCATAGTGACCAATTAGTCCTTGATATCGCTGTTTTCAGGCAATTATCAGAATCAGGCATTTGTCTCCAACTACTTTCAACAAGCACCGACATCCGTCTAAAGCTGCAAACAGCCTCTGGAACTTCCCTATATATCTACGCGTCCTTATCTGATTCAATTGAGCTGACGAAGCAGACCATAGGGAAGCGAGTAGGACTGAGTCCCGAGGGCCTGGATTTGGTGTACAGTACTGAACTTAGAAAGGGAGATGTGGGCATGCTGCTCAGGACGGTGGAGGAGAAAGAGGTGGAATTGGCAATACGGAAAGGGACAGTGTGGGTGCTGATATACAAGGGAGGATTAAAGGTGTTGAGGGTTGAGAAGGGTGCAACAATGGAGACAATTAGAGGGAAAGCGGATTTACTATGTGGGAAATCAGGCCTTCAGCTATCCTACAATGGACGGCCTGTGGAGTCTACCACAGACTTGCCATTGCTAGCCCTAGTTCATGCCAATTAGCATAGAAATCGCCTAATATACTGTTCCCCTGCACTCTCAACAGCCCATGTGCATATCTAAGTCTGGGAGCTATGGACTAGGAGGCGCAATTTGCACGACGAGGGATAACCGTCGGTCCCGAGACTTGCACACAGGCAGACTAGGGGAGTCCTCCGAAGAGCTGAAACTGTCTTCCTTAGGCTGCAGGTCCAAACTCCTGGTTCTCTTCACCTCCCTTTCTTCCTCCCTCACATTGGAAAGCCCTAGGACTGCACTGGCTTCCTCCTCGTCTAAGTGGTGCTGCAGACATCTCCGCTGCAGCACACGCATGACCTCGGTCCTGTCCACTGCGAAGAGGGAGAGCAGGTGGGCGTGCGCACTGAGCTGGGCGAACACTACGTTACGCAGGTCTGACTCTGAGGAACTCCCGCAGACACTCTGCTTGTCGATTTCAGTGTCTATAGCGTCGGAAAGGATGGAGTCCCACAGGCCTGCCTTGCGCCAGATCGCGTGCTGCGCTATTGCGCTCTGCACGAATTCCTTCGCTTCGCCCTTGCCCCGGTAAAACGTCTGTGACAGAATGATGCAGCTTCTCGTAGTCACTACATCCGACTTGTCCAAACATACATCCAACACCTTTTCAAAGAGTTCCGCAAGTGAGCGAAATCCCACTTCCGACAATTTGAAAGAGCCGGAGGCCCTGCGAGCGTTCATGTACTGAGTCCAGCACTTCCGGCCTTGCGGAGCAAGGATGAGCCCGGAGAAGGCGTGCACCTCGTCTGGACTGAGTGCGTCGGTCCAGGCCTTATGCATCAACAGGTCTAACTTGCTTTTAATCCGCTCTGTGTCTGCTTCCAACTGGTCCATCTCATTGACTCGCTTGGAGAAGTTCATGCCTTCGCCTTCCCACACTACCATGGGGGAAGCCTCGCTCAAGTCTCGAAAAGCCCAGTGGTTGCCCTGGTACGGCTCGAACTCCACAGGGTGTTCCAAGCTTTCGCCCTTATTCTCCTCAATGTAGAGACGGACGTCTTCGTCTAAACTGAAGGTGGAGAGAGTCTACTTGCTCGGTACCTCCAGAAGAGCAGTGAGGTTACAGTGTGCAGACCGCAAAAGCTGCAAGTCGAGATCGAGCAGAGAATTAAGTGCGTTGCAGGCCTGGTTCAGGCGTTCTTCTTCCTGCATGTTGAAGCTGTTGAGCGCTGTCGAGAGCTCGTCCTGGTGTTCCACTAAACAGTTGTTGTACTTCTTCACTGTCTCTCGGTAGGCTTTGGTCGCTTTCTCCATGCTCCAGTTCAAGTCCTCTGTCTGCGAACTCAGCATTTTCTTCTTCTCTACAGGCGACACTGCGCTTTCAATTTGCACCACAAGGTCTTCGATTGCCTTGAACTGCTGTTCGTAGTCGGAACGCGCGTTGGCGACTTGATCTTTGCAGCATCGCAGGTCTTTGAGAGAGCGGAGGAGCAGGTTTTCTTGGGTTTTGTTGGCGATGACTTGGGACTTGAGCAAGTCTCTTAGCGGGTCGACAAGGTCGGTAAGGATCGTTTCACTGAGTCTTTTGGCTTGGGCAGCCCTCGCCACACAGTGCTCTTTCAGCGCCTTTACAGCCTTCGCAAGGACGCCAGAGCTAGCCACAGCATAGGGATGCGTCCCAATCCTTTCCAAGCCTTGGGCGTAGAAGCTTTCATGAGAAGCTCGCTCCCGTAGCAGCTGAATCAGCTCCTCAGCACCCTTGCGCCGCTCCTGCGCATGTCGCTGTGCGAAGTCCAGACCCAGTCGGAGGTCATCTGGTATACTCATTAGAGCCAAGCTAATTAGTGATAAGGACTGACCTGTCTATTGACCGGCGCTGTATCGTTGCCTGGAGAAAGCATCACTCGGCCCAGACTGCCCTTTGAGCCTGTGAGAGTGGAGGACTTCCGGTCTGCTTCGTTGTTGGGGATATCGTCATCTGGGTGAGTGGCTTCAGGCCGCCACATCACTCCGTCGCCGACTGGACGGCCAGATCTACCGCTCATTGGCAAGAGCCAAAGCCAAGGATTGGCTCCGAACACTTGCACCCAGTTTTGTTTGCAGGTCCGGTTGTATTCGCTTTTCTTTATCGTGGTTTTATCCATCGTCTCAATGGTGGTCGAGTTCCTGCAGACCAGTCCCACATGGAACTTAAAGAAAGACGTCAACACAGCCGCAAGCATCAAATCCAGAGTATACGCTCCTACCTGCAAAAACGGCTCCACCTGCTCCACACTCGGCTTCTCATACAGTCTCAGCACTGTTGCATACACCGGACTTGCCATAGCCACTGCAGTAGTGTACGTGCACAGGATCACATAGACGAGCAGCAACATGAAGTACTTCCGGTTGTAGAACCCGACGCAGTTGTTGATCCAGGGACAGTGGTGGTCCATGTTCAGCACGCAGCGGCCGCAGGCGGAACAGTGGTGACAGCGCTCTGGCTTGAACACGTGACACATTAGACAGTACCGTCTCCGCTTTTGCTCTGAGTCCCCCATGTGAAAGCCCTATCTAGCGCTTACCCAGAACGGAGGCACCTCGCCCGGGTCCGTGACCATCGCCTGCACAAAGCTCCACCCCATCATGAACAGCAGCACTCCAAAGAAGCAGAGGAAAGCCAGCACCTCGGAGTCCCGACGTAGGCGCAGGTAGTGGTCCAGCACACTGTATATGACCAGGGAGACGACTGAAGTAGCGATCAGGACGAAGGTGTTCCCGAAGACTCGGGAAGTGGTGCAAGCGACTTGCCTCGGCATTGCACTCTTTACCTATTAATCGCCTTTTTACCTGCACGATTGGATCAATAGACACTTTCGAGTTTTCAGCTGCTTAGGAACTCGAAAGACTATCTAACTGCGCCTGAATGACCTCTAGGTCCATGAAGAAACGGTGCAGTTCTTCGCGGGAAAAGGCCAAGTTGCACGTGCCTTCGCTGAGTTCCAGACGCAGCTGTCCTCCAGGCTTGCGCGGCGCTTCTTGGGAACTGCCGAGAGGGACTTCGCTTTTCCACTCGAAAGAGCGCAGCCAAGTACGCTCGCTCACAGGCTTTTCCTTGAGGTGAGCCACTAATCGAGCACCGTTGTCTTCCCAGACTTTGCCGAAGCAGGCTGCTTTGGAGGCTTCCAGCCCTGCAGTTTCCAAGGCCTGGCTGAGTCCAGCAGAGCGCTGGCGGGCTGCCTGCTCGAACAAGTAGGCGCAGGCTTGCACGACCACCCCCAAGTGTTGACTCGAAAGTCCCAGTATGTTCTCCAGCTTCTTCAGCTCTGCAGCAGTGAAGATCGCTCCAGTTCGTTCCAGTCCCGTTAGCACCTCTTCCAGAAAGAGCGTGAACTTCCCTGCGTCCAGTCGTCCCATCAAAGCCAGCGCCTCCCTGAGCCGAGATGTCACCCGCAGTCCCTCCATTTAGTTTCAAATGGTGGAAGAGGACTTGGCTGAGTTCCCGAACGTCTACGACCTTCTGCTGGTGTACGACAGCTCCTTCTTCGAAGGACGACTCGGCAGTGTGGAGCTGAAGTGGAGCAAGAGGATGACGCTTTGTGCAGGGGTCTGCAGTTATAAGGAGGGACTGGTGTCGATCAGGCTATCAGAGCCGCTGCTGAAGTTGAGACCTGTGAAGGACTTGAAGGAGACACTACTGCATGAGATGATTCATGCGTACTTGATGGTAACAGGCAGGGAGTCCGGGAGAGATGGACATGGAGATGCCTTTTTGGCACTCATGTGTGAAATCAACGAGCAGGCTGGACTGGACATATCCGTGTACCACGGCTTCCACGATGAGGTGGATTTCTACCGAGTGCATGTCTGGAGATGCACAGGGCCGTGTCAACTCCGCGCACCCTACTACGGCTACGTCCGCAGAGCAATGAACCGGGCTCCGTCCTGCAAGGACCACTGGTGGCCTCAGCACTTCGAATCCTGTGGGGGGACCTTTGTGAAGGTGTCAGAGCCGCCTGCTAAGGTCGAAAAACGGAAACGAGTTACTTCGCAGCAAGTCACGAAGTACTTTAAGCCTTTACCCAAAGGGCAATTGCCGTAACGAACCCGCAATCGACTGCGCAAAGAGCCTAAAATCTTATTCTTAGAGACTGAGAAAAAGTAGCGAAGAATGGTTTCGATCCACCGACCTCTGGGTTATGGGCCCAGCGCGCTTCCGCTGCGCCACTTCGCTACTCTTTGCCTACTTTCGCGCCTGAACTAGCGCTCCAATGATTGTGCCATGGCTCTTCCTGGCGCTCGTCCGCACTCAGCAGTGCCCTAACACTGCCTTTGCATTGTCAGAGTGCGGGCCCAGCGGGGTGAGGACTGCTGTGAGTGTGGGAGTGTGTGAAGACCAGAGACAGGTAGTCGGCCTAAGGTGCAATGAGGAGTGCAAAGCAGGTTACTACCTAGGATTCGAACTGGGCAATCAGACCTGTTTACAGTGTCCGGCCAACCACTATAGTCTGGGTGGAGGCGAAGTGATACCTGCGGACCGCATTATCTCTTTCTTTTCGCCTTCATGTCGCAGGGCGCGTGCTCAATGCGCAGGCTGGCGGGCGACTCAAGACGAGCTTGAAGTGCAGGCGAGTCAGGTAGACGGCTGGCAAGAAGCCTGGCTTTCCCGCTCGTTAACCCTGCTCCGCACAGGATTCCTGCAGGTTACGTATCGCAAGCAAAGCAGGACTCTCAACTCGCAGCCACTAGGAGCGTTTTCTATACTGTTGGATGGAAAGACAGTCACAGAGGATGCTGGTCTGGACTATCAGTGGAAGAGGGAGAGAGTATCGTTGCCGTTGGGACTGGTGGAAGTGGGGCTTAGGTACCGGTTTTATCACATTCCTGGTGTGGAGATGCGTGCGGAAATTGGGGAAATCGTGATTAGTGGGACTGCGTCCTCTGACTTTACGTGTTGGAAATGTGAACAGGGTTGGAGTCTACCTGGGGCTGACCACTGTTCCTTCTGTCCACAAGACCAATACTTCAATAGTGCAGCAGCCGCCTGTGTGCCCTGTCCCGCAGGCCACCACGCACCTGCAAACAGCCTAAGTTCGACCGATTGCCGTCTTCTGCCACCATGCGAAGAGGAAGACTACGAAGTTGCACTGGGACCGTGCATCAATCTAAACCAGCAAGTAGCAATTCGTAGAAAAGGCTCATGCCAAGACACTGGGAAAGCAGGGATTCAAACTCACCCCTGTCAGCCTTGCCTCCCAGGACACCATTACGAGGCATTGGAAGAGGGAACTGGCTCTATGTGTGTGAGTTGTCCGAAAGGGACGCGGGCTGGTAGTACGGATAAAGATGCTTGTGTGGCCTGTGGAGCAGGGGAATATGCCCCACTGGTGCTCAACTTTGCAGTGTGGAAGCCTCTCCCTGAGGGCTTCGTCAACGAGTGCTGGTCGAGAATTGCATCCCACTGCCAGGCTCAAAAAGGCTGGAAATCCTCTACTTCCACGCTGTTCGCAGAAGCCACCGCAGACGAAGAGGACCTAATCCTGAGTAGGTACGTGGACATAGTCCAAGAGCCTGCCTTTGTGACCTTCGTGTTCACTCTCCAAGGACGTGACCACTCCTGTGTACTGTCGTTGGAAGTGGACGCCTTCGAAGTGCTCCGCTACAGTGAAAGCAGTCTGCAGCGTTCTTCCAATGCAGTGCCGCTCACACGAGGAATTCGCAAACTTACGCTGCGTCTGCGCACACTTGATGCAAGTGCACAAGCAGTGGTGTACATCCACAAGTTGGAGATAGCTGGAGCCCGGGAAGGCGGCGCAGTGGTCTGTCGAGAGTGTCCTAGTGGATTTGTGAGTGTACACCAAGCTTCCGACTGTGAAGCCTGTGCTGCAGGCTGGACCTCGATACAAGGACAGCGCTGTGAGCCTTGCAATGCGCAGTCTTTTGCTCCTTCTCCGGGCTCGCCCTGTTTCCCTTGTCCCCCGCTCACAGTCTCTAGTGAGGACCGCACAGTGTGTGTGGCTCCGGAGTATTTACCGAGTGGCTCGCGATTTATTGCGATTCAGGAGCTGTCCCGCACCAATGGATTCCCAGGCATTTGCAACAAAACATCAGTGCGCATGTACTGTCAGGAGAGTTTTTACGGTCCTGTGCAAAGCAAAGACACACAGTTCTTTGTATCTATATTGAACCCTGGCAGAACCGGAAAGCAGCAGAACGGATACGCATACGCAAACAAAGGAGGCAGAGACTGCAAGCGACCAGGCGAACTGGTGAACTTAGGGTCGAGGGTGAAAAGTGTGGACGTGGGCGTTGGCTTTGTGAACATCAGCTATTGGCAGGGCAGTGACTGCGACAACAGCAGCTATCACTCCACAGTCCAGTTGCTATGTGACAAAGAAGCAGGAGAGGGCTGGCTAGAGGGGGACTGGGAAGGGGAATGCCACGCTCAGTTCAAGTGGAGAAGTGCATATGCGTGCAAGGTCTGCGAAGACCAAGACCTACTCCGAATGACCAGTGTATGTCAAGACGGCTACCGCACAGAAACCTACCGAGAGCCTCACAACTGTCTCGCGCAAAGTGCGCATCCAAGGCAAGTGCGCATTTCTTGCAGTGTGGCCGAGGACTTGAGCACTTGGCCGGCTGTCACTGGCATGGTGCTATTCGCGTTTCTACTGCCACTGACGTTCATACTGCTGCTGTGCTACATCAGATTTAAACGGAGATATATTGAACTTATCGAGATGTCGAGAAGAGTTACTGAATAGCTAAATGATTTTCGCGTACTACTGAGTGGTCTCTCGGATGTACGGGAGTGCATATACTCATCATTCCTCTAGCTGCTAGTAGTAATGGGCAGACTTTCCTTCGAACGCGCCAAACTAGTGCGAGACTGCTTCTACACAAACCAAGACCAAATCAACACCTTCGCCTTCCTCTCCGCCCAGTTCCCCCTGGCCTCCCCCGACCCCAACGACAGAGACGACCGCTACTTCCTGGAGTTGATGGGACTGATGCGGCGGGATAACATATGGATATATGACACCTTCGCAGACTTATGTGCACTGGAAAGACGTTTCTGCAGTGTGTTGGCAGCTGTGCCTGAGCCTTTGAGCACTCTGGAAGGCAGTGCTCCAGTGCTTTTCCTCATTTCCGGACTCAAAGTCTTCTTCGGCTACCATGTGCTGGATCTGTTTGCAGTCATACAGGACAAAGCACTCCTGCGTTATTCGCGACTCAAAGAGGCGCCCATGCAGACCGACCTACAAGAGACTCTGAGAGAGGGGAAATGCGAGCAAGTAGGGGAGCCCAGAGATGTGAACGAAGCGGCTTTAGAGCCCTTCGCTGTACTGGCAAGCCGCTGTTTGAGTACTCTGAGTCGTCTCTCAGTGGCGGCCAAGGACGCTGATAGTCTCCTGGCGGTCCTGTTCAGCCTGTCCTTCGCACCTACTAAGGTGGACTGGGACATAGCAGTGGAGTTCGTGTCAGAGCTGCTGGAGAAGTACATGGAAAGCGACGACCCTCGGTCGAAAGGGTTCCAGGACCTGCTGGGCGTGCAGCTGTACACTTTGTGCAGAGCTGGTTGCCTGCCTCCTGAGCGACTCAGACGTATTGGGGAGCTGTGCATTGGCCACTATATGAAGCAGGTGGAGAACTGGGACCTGGACTTCATCAAGTTGAAGGAAAGTGTGGATCGCCAGGAGTACTCGAAGAACAATCTAGACGCCTCGGAATTGGCTATAAAGGAGCTGTCCACTCTGCATGACGTTTTCCGCTTTTCAGTGCTGCCCACCGTGGAGTACCAGATGCAGACCGCCTGGGAGACCTTGGTGAAGTACCAGTGGGCCCGCAAGACCCTGAAGAGTCTGGAAGACTGCTAGGTAGTAATGCCAAGGCTGCTCTGTATCAATGAACCGTGTCTGAACCAGCACCGCTACTGCAGCAACTACGTGAGCACGACCAAGTACAACATCCTCAGCTTCTTCCCACTGTGTCTCTTCATGCAGTTCCTGCGTTTCGCAAACGTCTACTTCCTCCTCACAGCCGTGCTTCAATCTCTACCCGCGGTTTCTCCGCTGCAGCCCTACAGCGCCATCGCGCCACTCTGCTTCGTGCTGTGCGTGTCTCTCATCCGAGAAGGTGCAGAAGACCTGTACCGCTACCGAGCAGACTTACGTCTGAACTCCAGGAACGTGGAAGTGCTGCGGGCTTTTCAATTCGCTCGAGTGGCGTTCAAGGAAATCAGAGTGGGTGATGTCGTATGCATAGCCTGTGACGAGCCTTTCCCTTGCGACTTAGTCCTGCTCAGTTCTCCGCTGGAAGGCGGCAAAGCCTACATCGAGACTTCCAACCTGGACGGCGAAAAGAACCTTAAGGTCAAGGAAGCGATACCGGAAATTAATGCTCAGCTGCAGAATAGAGACTCTCCCATCGCTTTCGGACATGTAGAGTGCAGTGACCCGGACCCGAACCTGCATCACTTCGAAGGGAAGGTGCAGTGGCACCAGCCGTGGCACCCGCTGTCCTCCAAGCAGCTGCTGTGGGCGGGAGCGTCTCTGCGGAACACTCCCTGGGTGATGGGAGTGGCGGTGTACACCGGCAACGATACGAAGCTGCGGCAAAGTGGAGCAGCCAAGCGACTCAAAAGAAGCACTATTGAGATCCAAACGAATCGCTACCTGTTCCTAGTCGTGGGCTTCGAAATCGTCCTGTGCGCTATAGCCGGAGGACTGATGGCTCGCTGGGAGCGCAAGAACCGTGCCAACCACATCTACCTGCCCAGCACTTCCGTGGACCCGAACTTCCAAGGCTTCCTCAACATCTGGACCTACTTCCTGCTGCTCAACACTATGCTGCCCATTTCGCTCATTATCACGCTGGAAATTGTCAAAGTCCTGCAGGCCTATTTTATGATGCGGGACCCGCGCATGTATTCTCATGTCCGCCGTCGCTTCTGTCAGGTGTCTTCCAGCAGTCTCAATGAGGAATTGGGAATGATCCAGCATATCTTCACAGATAAAACCGGAACTCTCACTATGAACAAGATGATGTTCAAAGCCTGTGTAGTGGGCGACATCCTGTATGGCTCCCAGGAGGACATACACACTCATGGCTCTAGACACAATTCACTGGGAGACACGAGGGAAACCATTCGCGCCTTCAATGACAAGGAACTGAGGAATCACTTGTTTTTCACAGGGCAAGAAATACGCCTGGACTACAGCCTGCCAGGCCTGCAAGTCAAGTCTCAGCGGGACCTGGCGACTCACTGGATGCGCTGTCTCACCCTTTGTCATGAGTGTTTGGCGGAAAACACCGACGAAGGCGACGACAAAATCCTGTATATGAGTCAAAGTCCGGATGAAATCGCACTTGTGGACCTAGCCCGAGCTTTTGATTATGTCTACTATGGCACTCGCAATGGGGAAACCACGATTCATGTGAACTGCGTAGGCAGTCCCTCAGTTGCGCTGCACTTCCCTCGACTCGAGTTGCTGGAGTTCAACAGTGACCGAAAGCGGAATTCGGTGCTGGTGAGGGACCCGGACACAGGCGTGATCTATTTGTACATGAAAGGGGCGGATAACAAGGTAGCAGCGAGACTGGCGAAGGGTCAATTGTTCCAGAAAAAAGTATACGAAAACGTCCTGAACTTTTCCAAAGAAGGACTGCGCACTCTGGTGCAAGCCTTCAAAGTAGTGCCAGAGGAGCAGTACCAGGCCTGGTCCCTCCGCTACTCAGAAGCCAAGTTGAGTTCCGCTCCCGATAAAGCCACTCAGCTGGAGAAGCTGCAGGAGGAAATGGAAAGCGAACTCTACCTGCTGGGTTGCACTGCTGTTGAAGACATGCTGCAGGAGAATGTTCCGCAGACGATTTCTTCGCTGCAACTTGCGGGGATTAATGTGTGGATGCTCACAGGGGATAAGATGGAAACTGCGGAAAATATTGGATTCACGACTCGCCTGCTGAATGCAGGACAGACAATATTTCGCTTTCCAAGCAGTGAAGCCGGACTACTGCACGAGAAGCTTCAAGAATTCCTAACAGAGGCTGACAAGTTGAGTAGCTATGCACTAGTCGTGGAGGACGAAGTGTTCGTAAGGCTGTTAGGCGCGCCAACACTAGCGGAAGAGTTCCTACGTCTTGCTACCAACATGAGGTGCAAGTCAGTGGTTTGCTGCCGAGTGTCTCCGGGACAGAAGAAAGAAATCGTGCGCTTGGTGAAATCTCGCACTCACTGCATCAGTCTTGCAGTGGGCGACGGAGCTAATGATGTGGCGATGATCAAAGAGGCGCATGTGGGCGTGGGGATATACGGGGAAGAGGGCATGCAGGCAGTGCAGTCCAGCGACTACGCAGTGGGGGAGTTCCAGTACCTGTGGGAGCTGGTGCTGATGCACGGGAAGTGGTGTTACCTGCGGCAAAGCGACATGATCCTGTACTTCTTCTACAAGAACTTGACCTTCACTATGCCGCAGTTCTTCTTCACTTTCTTCTGTGCGTATAGTGGGCAGACTGCTTATGACGACTGGTACATCACCTTCTATAACATGTTCTTCACAGCTATGCCGCTGCTCGTCAGAGCACTTTTCGACAGAGATTTGATCCCGCCCAAGAGAGAGCAGGCTAGCAACAGTGACTTGGACCAGTTGGAGTCTCTCACGGATACTCGTATGCGGAGCTTGCTGGCAATTGGAGTGGACCCGGAGCACGCAAAGCAGTGGCTCGCCCGCGCCCTCTACCCCCGCACATATGAAATCGGCCAAAAACGTCGTCTATTTACTCTACGCTCTTACATTTCCCATATCTGCAAAGGCGTCCTGCACTCCATCATCATCTTCTACATCCCTTGGATGGTCTTCGCAGAGTCACAAGTGCTGGACAAGGACGGGCAGTCCGCAGACTTCTGGTGTGCATCAATAACGTCCTTCACGTGCATTATCCTGGTAGTGAATTTGAAGTTGGCGCTGGTAGTGAGGGAGTGGAACTTTTATGTGTTGGGGTCAATTTTGCTGTGCAGTATTTCGATCTACTTCGGGTTTATTTTCATTTACGACGCGTTAGCGGAGGCTTCGACGATTAGACACACGCTAGTGATGCTATTGAGGGCGCCTGCTTACTGGCTGTGCATAATGGTTTGTCTCGGACTTGTGCTGCTGGTGGAGGGCTCGGTGCTTTTCTTCAGCCTGACGCACAAGCAGCCCGCAGACGTGCTTTCTGACTTCCAGCACGGGAAAGCGAAGTGTCTCGCTTTCGCCCAAACCTCGCTACCCACCTAGTTCTGATTACTACTCTAAGCAGCTTATGTGGCGAGTAGGCCAAACTTAGAAAGGGTTTGCATATAGTGTTCATATCATTGGTTTGTTAGTGTGCAGAAAGCTCCAATTCTATGAGTCTATCGTCTGTTTCAGTTCCTTATCAATAAGGGGAATAACTGGGGATTTTTTGCCTAATAACCATCACAGGGGAGATAATTGCCAGTAACCCTCAAGGCCTAGGTTCCCCCTCTGCAGTAGATGAAGCCTTCTTCATAGAGTCGCTAGAAGACGACGAAGTTGGTTTTCTACATATAAAAATACAGAGTCGGAAGTGGCTAGAAGAGAATTCTCGATGTGGCGGACTTCTTGTGCAGCTGGCCACAATGACTATCGATGCTATTTTACGACTGGGCGAGGAATGTGTGTCACCTGCAGATCTGTGAAGTAGCAGAAAGAGCCAATGCAAGTGTGGATATTGAAGTCGTGCATGAAGCAGGCCACCATGCAGCCTTACAACTTGCCACGTCCCAATAGTTACATTCATCCTATCTGTGATAGGGCACTGTTGTGCTTTTTATCATGGTAGACGGCAATTCCGCATCTCCCCTATATGTAAACACGACCAGGCATGAAAGCTCGGCTGCAGACAGCAACCGCACTCCTTTCCCTTCCCAGTAAGCGGCTTTTTGGGCTGCCTCTGAATTGTTTCGCTCACTGCCCGAACCTGAGAACTACAGTGATCGTAACTACCCTTTATCTTCAGAAGGAGGTCTACAGTACCCACTGATTTAACTATTAGGGAATCTGCTTTTTCCAGTTTGGAGGCCTATAGGACTATACTAGATAAGCAGGCTTATTAGTGTCCAGCACGATACTTCACTCTACTTGAATTCTCCCAATCAGATATCATTTTTGAAATTTGCACTTTCTTCATTTTTAGAAATTTGTAGATGTTCTAGAAAATATTAACCTTTTCCCAAAGCTTCAAAACTTCATACCGCAGTACTGTGAGGAACTGACCCGACTTTTTTGACAAGCGGCGTGAAGGGCTGAGAGGCTGTTTTAAGGGTGTTAGGTGTAATAATAGACATGTCAAATCAGTTGTGTCAACTTTGCCAGCTGAGTGCGGCCACTCACTTCTGCCAGTGTACAGGCGCGCCCACTCTTTTGTGCATGAACTGCCTTGGCAAACACTGTGACATGAGTCGAGCCCCCCACCAAATCCTACCCCTGCAAAATCGGAACCCCGGGCACCTGAGCCAGTTAGTGCACGTCACTGAGTCTTCTATCAGATTCTTCGACTTCCAGAGAGCGGCTTGGAGGCAGCCAAGTCCACTCAACTCCCGCATCAGGGTCAACGGAAGCAGTATCTGGGCGGTACTGGATGGTGAGAAAGTGTTCGTGTCTGGAGGCGGTGCGTGGAAACAAGCTTGGAACTCCGCCTATCTCATAGAAAACGGGTGGATCGAGCAGACTAACATGTGCAGGGCTCGATTCTGCTTTTGTAATATATCTGGTCTGATTTAAGAGTGGAAGGGATTCCCACGGAATACTGGCTCTGCCCGGCAGCCACGCCGTATATGTCTTTGGCGGCGGGAATGCTGAAAGACTCAATTCATGTGAGAAGCACGACTTGCAGAGTCGCACGTGGACACTTCTGCAGCCCATGCGAGAAGCTAGAACAAGAGTGAATCCGTGTCTGTTCAATGGAATAATCTACCTATGCGGCTACGGGTCTGCGATTCTAGAAGCATTTTCTCCACAAAGAGACCAAATGCTGCCTTCCTTCTTACCACTGCCTGCTGGTACGAAGACTGCCTGCTGCTTGTATGTGGAAAACGACCTGTTGGTCATGCACTTGAACAAGACAATTCTCAAGTTTCGAGCGGGGCAGGCTGAAAAGCTGGTCGAGGACAGCAGAATTAGCACGGAAGAGACGGTATTGGAGCCCAGTTCTCAGCCGGTAGTGAATGCAGCCTTCAGAGTCTACTACATCGTTAAGGAGGACAAATGCTACTGCATTGATATGGACACTGGAATTGCAGGCCCAGGCATAGACTAGCGTTAACTCCTTTCGTCCGCTACATTAGCAGTAGGTAGCAATTCTACTATTTCTTCTATAGAAAGTCAAAAAGATTATGGAGTACGAGATATTCAGCCTTGGCTAGAGGGGATAGAGGCACAACTCACTGACCTAAAGAGCTGTGAACTTCTTTAGCAGTAAAGTCTTATTGCCCTATAAAGTCGCTTGGATAAGGTCCGTGCAATTCTGCTTAGGATTGTTTGGAACAATTCACAGTTACAGAATCCTCAGGAAATTTAACTTTGTGCTTACTGTTACCAGTGAAACACGATTAAAAAGGTCTCCAGGGTCTTTGAATACTCGCGTAAGATTAGAAACATCATACATAGGCGTCCATTACTCCTACAGACTATGAAGATTTACATAATTTGACCTTCACAAGGAGCATATACAATGCTACTACGCACATCGCGGATGTAACTGTAGCTATGAATGGCTTCAATACACAGCCTTCCAATCCACTGGATAGATAGATGCAATACTTTATGTCCGTGCACCTGAAGAACTACTCGTATGCAGTCTGCATGGTAGAGGAGAGAAGTAGAGAACCACAGCAATCTCTCCTGAAGTGTGTCACTCCAGTGTTCAGAAAGGAGGGGGCTTTGCACTTGTGTCGTTACTACTCTTTTGAATAGTTACGAGAAGCTCTCCTGATATAAGCCTTTCAATTATGAACCCACCCAAAAAAACTTTGCAAATTTCCAGTGTCTATAAGAGAGAAAAACTGATTTGAAAGCGCTCTCGCCGCATCCTCTGTTTCGTACTTCTCCCTGGCTTCGCGTTAGAGCCTGCATTGCTTATGATTCTCATTGTGGCCTGTATCAGCGCAGTGTCTAGTTGCAGTTTGAGTCAGTAGAGCATTATACAGATTTCTAGCACAACTTCCCAAATTAGTACCCGCATACTGGTGGGTGTTGTGGGGAAATCATAGTCAAGAGCTGGTCGCCGGAGGATGCGGACTTGATAGACAAGCTTGCGATGGTGGCGCAGTGGTTTGAGTATAAAATCGGACATGTGTTCAACAAGCCACTGGAAGACCTTATGGGTTAGATAGGCGTGCTTCCGGGGGCTTTTTCGTGCTACCGCTGGGAAACTCTCTGCGCCAATCGCTTCCAAGTCCTCGGCCAGTACTTCCGCCCCTTCATCGCCCCGCATACCTTGCCCTGGAAGCTCAGCAACATCTACCACTTGGCAGAGGACCGAATCATGAGCGAAGAAATCATCAAACTGCGCTATAAGCGGAAAAAGCTAAAAATCCTCGCTAACGACGAAGTAAAAGTAGGGAAACTTCTGCCTGTGGGGTTCACTTTAGCCTTAGTAAAAACTGCGAAGGCGCTTACAGAGGGCGCTCCCTCCCTTATTATGCTGATAAAGCAGCGCAG
>Ga0247837_1002234_pt1 | contig 37401 bp, 42 predicted proteins | sample LaCtaG_2_FD_187115 | JGI IMG/M metagenome (GOLD analysis project Ga0247837, IMG submission 187115) | Freshwater microbial communities from meromictic Lake La Cruz, Castile-La Mancha, Spain - LaCruzMarch2015_14.5m | ecosystem: Environmental > Aquatic > Freshwater > Lake | place: Spain: Castile-La...
ATCAGAATGCAGTAATGATTGCAGCCAGGATCTTGGGTTACGGTAAAGACTATGAATTTAGTTACGGAGGACAGAAGCATACTATCGATTTGACGACTTTAGAAGATAGGGAATTTGATGAAAGCCTGATTACCCCTCATGTTAATGAATTCACTTATGAACTACCTTTCACAAAGACAAAGATTACTTTTAAAGTAATGACTGTTGGTGATGAAGAGAAAGTAAAAAAGGAATTAGATGGCTTAAAGAAAATCGATAAGAATCTAAACCCTGAATTATCTACAAGATTGAAGTTCATGATTACTTCAGTAGAAGGTAATAGAGAGCTAGGTGTTATCAGAAACTTTGTTGATAATGGATTACTGGCCAGAGATTCTAAAGCATTACGTGAATACGTTAAGAAGGTTCAACCGGATATTGATCTAAATGTCACTGTTGAAGTAGGTGGTGTTGAGGAGGACATCACATTACCGATTACTGTTAGCTTTTTTTGGCCTGACTTCTGAGCATAGAAAGCATATATTTGATCAAATACATCAAATAGTCTTTCATGGTAACGGAGGATATTCTTTTGTAGAAATTTATGAACTCCCTATTCATTTAAGGAAATACATATACCATCAGATAAAAGAATATTACGATACACAAAACAAACAAGACTCACCAGAAGAATTAACTTCTAAAATTAAATCAGGTACCGTTCAAGTACCGGATTACGCAAAAGGTAAAAAAACAGCATACAATGGATAGGCATCGTAAAACCGGTGCCTTTTCATATTTATAATATATGGCAGGTCTAGACGACAATATTAATAAAACCAATGCTAATCTACGTAAAGATGCTTTAGAGACAGCATCTATTGTAGAAGAAGCATTACGCTCCATAGCAGACAGCGTCAGTACAGCTTTTGAAAATGCTTTAGGGGGAGGTAATACAGTAGGTCAAGCTCTGGCGAAAGACCTACAGTCTAGCTTTAACAGTCTGGCAAAAATTTCAAAAGAAACAGCTTCAAATGTATCTAAACTACAAGATGGTTTATTAAAATCTAAAACTGTCCAAGAGCAGATAAATAAAAGAAAAACTGACGAATTAGCTTTAGGTATAAGTCTTGCTACTGCCCTAAAGGCAGAAGGAGCTGCTCTGTCATCTATTGATGATTTAATTGACAAAACAACCGGTGAATTAAAAGACCAGGAAGTAGTTTATCAAAATTTAAATGACTCACAAAAAAGCATTGTTCAACAATACTCAGAAGCTTTAAAATACTCAAAAGAACAAACAGAAGAACTAAAAAAGCAAGAGAAACAAGCTAAAAAAATAGAGGATGCACGAGAGAAGAGTCTAGGGGTTTCTGGGAAGATACTTAAAACACTTGGAGTAATAAGAGGATTAGGAGATAGTGCTAAAAAAGCACAGATAGAGCTTAACGAATACGCTGAAGAATACAGGAAAACTAATGAAAAGGGAGAATACCCCTCCAAAATGCAATCCTTAGGTAAAGCTATAAGCTTAACCGGTAAAAACTTTGTTAAAGACTTACTAGATCCAGCGATACTATTAGGAAGTACGTTAAATCTGTTAATAGAAGGCTTTCTTGAAGTAGACAAACAGACTGAGGATCTTGCAAGGAATATGAATATGAGCTACGATTCCGCAGCTAATTTTAGATTTGAACTTGCAAAAACTGCATTGTCTGCAGGCAGTCTGTATGTTTCCACTAAAGGATTAGCAGAAACTAATCTAGCAATCAACGGAACTTTAGGGACTAACGTTAAACTTACCGACGAAAATGTTATTGCTTTTACTAAGTTAAGAACAGCTGCCGGTCTCACTAACGAGGAGTTAATGGGAATTCAATCTCTAACTCTCACTAACGGGAAGACTTTAAATGAAAACGCTGATATAATCTTAAAACAAGCCAATTTCACCGGGAGAAAAAATGGAGTACTTTTAAATGAAAAACAGATTCTCAAAGGTATAAAAGATATTTCAGCAGCCACAACCCTAACTCTAGGTAAAAACCCGGGGTTACTTGCTCATGCAGCAGCAACTGCTAAATCTTTAGGGTTGGAAATGAGCCAGATAGAGAGTATCTCTAACAGCTTATTAGACTTTCAATCATCTATTGAAAATGAACTATCCGCTGAATTACTAACAGGGAAGCAATTAAATCTAGAAACTGCAAGATATGCAGCTTTAACCGGGGATGTAGCAACAGTAGCATCTGAGGTAGCAGCACAGTTAGGTTCCGCTGCAGAATTTGGTGAAATGAATAGAATCCAACAAGAAGCAATTGCTAAGTCTGTTGGGATGGGGAGGGAAGACCTTGCTAAAACTCTATATGTACAAGAACAGCTAAGAGGAGTTTCGGGGGATCAAGCTAAAATACAAGAAGATCTTATCAATAAAAGGATTGAGGAAGTTGGACTAGCACAAGCTCAAGCAGAATTAGCTAAAGGCGGTGTAGAATTACTAGAACAACAAGCCGGAAGAGCTACTGAGTTTAAGCTAGCAATGGATAGAATTAAGGAAGTAGTGGCTGATTTTGTAGCAGGGCCATTGGGACAATTCTTAACTAGCACAACCGGCATATACACAGTGATGGGGCTTATGGCAGTCACTGCATTACCAAAATTAATCAGCGGATTCGGTGTATTGGTAAAAGTAGCTAAAGCATTTAAGATACAGGAGATAGGAGCTGCTATTGCATCTGGTTGGACAGCAGCAATGTCTAGTCCTCAATCATTACTAACCGGTGGTGCTATTGGATTAGCACTAGGTGCCGGAATAACAGCAGCCATTATGGCTGCAACCTCAGAAGCAGATGATTTATTCTCAGCAGGACAAGGAGGGGGAGGTTACGGGAAAAGAACCCTACTTGCACCAGAAGGAGCATTTAAGCTAAACGATTACGATAATATTATTGCAACAACCAATCCGGTTAATGTTAATGATATGATATCAGGACCTAAGGGTTCTATAAAACCTCAAGCACAAACAACACAATCACAACCAACCAAGAGTGAGATAAGCATAGCACCTGCAAATACCCAAATAAACCTCAATCTAAACGGTGCTGCAATCGGCAATGCTAATGCAAGACAGGATTACGGAGTGGGCAGAGGATCTAAGACTTTCGGCGGTGCGGTAGACTATAGTGCACCTATTTAAACTGTAAGATATTTATAACTAAATAAGAACATGGGAATACAAGACATACTTACAACCAAAGGCTCAACTTATACAAAATATAACGGAGCTACACCACCTACCAACCCCCTAGCTACAAAGGCCTCTAAAATGCACGCAGATCTAGCTGGAACACCCGGGTATTCATTAGATGGAGCATCATTTAGTGTAGTTAATACAGCTTACATCCAATACGATGATGGTGATAATAACCCACTCCCACAGCCTTCACAATTAGATATGAACGGTAAAACTCCTGCAAAATATAAGAACCCAGAAAAAGGAACTACATACCCTTAATGGCTTTAAAGGACTTATTAACCGACCTATCGTCCTTTTATAAGGATAATCCCTACCAGGCAAAATATAAGACAAAAGCCGGGCCGGTTAATATTATGGAAACTCCTTTTAATCAAAGGAGCTTAAAATTTGGTAATGATAGACCGGGTGGAGGGAGTAGCAAACAGCCCTTTATACAAGAGCCTTTACCGGGGGTCAACTCTGATCCAAATGCACCATTCCCAGACTTCTTATTAAGAGACCCTAAAAATGCTTTAAACGACAGGGTTGATGATTTAGAAAGAATCGGCAAATTCCTTTTAACAACCGAAGGTGGTTTATTTATAGCCAAGCAGGAACTACTTTCTTTACAAAATCCAATAGTACCAGGAAGACCTAACAGGTCAACCCCAACCTCAGGATTATACAATCCGTTAATGACTCTTGCCCAGGTAGAAGCAGCAGGTACTGGATTACATATTGAAAAGCAGGGATTGTTTCCTATCTTCTCAAATACTGATAAGTATGCATATATCTACAAGACTGACCATAGTGCAGAAGAAAACAACAGGTTAACAATCCTCTATAACTTAAAAATAAACCCAGACCGTCCTAAGGTTGCAGCATCAGAAGCAAAAAAACTTGGAGTTTCTACCAATAGTGATTTAATACTTTCCTACTTAGGAGGACCTAATGTACGTCTATCAGGTAAAACAAATATAGGATTTGCCTCAGACGGACTCTCACCTTCTGCTATGCAGGAGAAAATTGACACTTCTTTAATAAACTCTCAAAATAAAACTTTAGATACTAGAATTAACTACACCGGATCTTTAGGAGTTTCTTATAAAGCAAGCGATCTAGGGTATATCCAAATAGATACTGGAAATACAGACACTAACAGTCTTAATTTTTTAGGACAGAATAGTGTTTATGCTCTAGGAGTTTCAAATACTTTCCCAACACCTAACTTAAATAATACAACAGGTAAAGGAGCTTATACTCTTACCCAGCAGCAACTAGTAGCTAGGACAGCTATCGGCAAAGTAGGAAGTACAAGTCTAACTAATATTTCCGATTTTAGAGAAACAATCAGAAAAACTTTTACAGAAGAAAAAGATCAAATAAAACAGGACCAACAAGGTTTAATTTTTTTTAACTACCCCAATAGTACTATAAACCGGGAACAGAGAGTAGGATTAGGGAACCCAGGAAAAAGAAGTAGAAATAGAAGTAAATTAACTGACTACGATAATGATACGGTAGATAGAATTAATATGCTACCTCTGTATTATGATAATATTGTACTAGACCCGGATGTATTAACCCGTGATTTAGTTAAGTTTAGATTCGAAGTTATAGACAATGCTAACCCAGCCTTTTCGACTTTTATCCACTTCAGAGCATTCCTAGGAGCTATAAACGATAACTTTAAAGCAGAATGGAATCCTATAAAGTATATTGGAAGAGGGGAAAACTTTTATAATTACAGTGGCTTTTCTAGGGATATTAGCTTTTCTTTCAAGGTACATCCACAATCAAGAGCTGAAATGAAATCAATCTACCAAAAATTACAGTACCTTGCCTCTTCTCTAGCACCAGACTACACAGGCGGTTATATGAAAGGAAACCTGGTAAGATTGACTATCGGCGACTATCTTTATATTGTGCCTGGCTTTATTTCAAGTCTAACTTACAATATACCAGAAGATGCAGCCTGGGAAATTTCATTAACAGAACCGGAAGACGGAGTAGATGTAGGAACAATGGAAACACCAAAATTCTTCGATGTTAATGTTTCATTTACACCGATTCACGATTTCGTACCTCAAGTAGGTAATAGTAAGAAGACAGCATTAATAACACCTGCTAGAGCAACCAATACCTATTTGGATACATTAGGTTACAATTCACAAGATAAACCTGGAAGAAATAATAAAATCTATAATTTCAATAATGACTACAAAAATGGCGAGTTTAGCTTTAACCAAGGAACAGGCTCATTAACAGATCAAGATTATATAACCGCTACTAATCTACAGCAGTTTGCCACCGGTGAGGTTATTGGAGTAATTAATAAAGCAACTCCAAGAAAGATAAAAGTTGAAGTAGGGACTATAAAAGGCTTAGATGCACTACTGGCACAGAACCTAAAACCACAAACACCGAAGAAAGCAAAAGTAGAGGTACCGCCAACCCCTGCAAAGACTAAGAAGAAGAAATAATGAATAGATACGCAGATACAACACTCTATAAAACCTCGACCGGGATTCAATATCAGGGACTAACCAGGTATCCAGAAATTTCATACGGGGAGGATGATGTTTATACTTTTCCAGTAGCCGGGGATAGATTGGATAATTTAGCATATCAGTTTTACGGTGATTCTTCACTGTATTGGATTATTGCAGCAGCTAACCCCCAGATTGCATATAATTTACTTTACACAGTACCTGGAGTACAGTTACGTATCCCCTTCCCAGTTGATAGAGTATTAAGTAGTTTTAATGAAATAAACAATGGTTAAAATATTAGGATTGCCTTTTGACGGGTATGTCGACAAACAAATAGGAATAAGACAGTCAAAACTTGCCAAGACTCAAAAAAGCCCGGAAGATTTAGTTGTATTTAATTCTAATACAGCCTGGGTAAGATTATCCTCAGGAGTTAAGATAGAGCCTGATAAAGCATTAATATTAAAAGATAAATTAGGCATATCCCAGGATCAAATAGTAGGAACAGGATTAGCAAGAAACTTAGTACTGTGGGCAGGAGTTTCAAGCTTTTCAACCGGATCTGATAGTGTTACATTAAATGAAAGACCATCAGGGGTAGTAGATAATCAATACCAAGGCTACGGCTTAAAAAACGCATATGGATTTTTAACAACCTCAGACCAGGGTTTGAAACCACCCCCAGGTATTACCGGAATCAATAGCAGCTACAAAAATAATGGATCTTTAAGACAAGCTCAAGTAAATATTAAATGCTTCAGTAGATCGCAATTTGAAGCATTAGAGTCTATCTACTTACGTTTAGGTTATACAATGATTTTAGAATGGGGTAATACAACCTACTTTAATAATGCAGGAGAAATTCAACAGACTAGAGCTTATAGTATTCCAAACCTACTATATGGAAACGACGATTTAGATCCAGATAAAATAAAAGAGAGGATTCAAATTAATAAAACACAGACAGGGTGTAACTATGATGCAATGGTAGCAAAGGTCTGTAACTATTCTTGGAATTTAAATGAAGATTTAAGTTTTGATATTAAACTTGATTTAATTTCCGTTGGTGATATTGTAGATTCTTTAAAAGCTAATCTAGCAGGTTCTGCCGGAGAAATAACAGCACAAGTACAAACCTCGGGAAGTATCCAAAACCTTGTTAATATTGTAATTAATAAAGAAGTTTCAAAAGTTAATAAGTTATTTTATGAAATGTACGATGAAGTATTTAAAAGTCTGCTTAGTGAATTTGGAAGCCCGGAAAACCAACAAGCTGTTAAACAGGTTGATAATATAGAAAAAACAGTAGGCCTGGTAGAGGAAGTACAAAAGAAATATGACGATGAAGTATTCGCTACACTAGAAAGACCGTATAAAGGGTATGAAGAAGCTGTTAAGATTTATGAAGAACTTGGAAAAGATATAGATAAGTTTAGAGCTGATCCAAAAATTATAGCTCTTGGAAAAGAGTTTGGGTATCAACAGGGGACAGCACTGGGGTCAAATGATTTGTATGCTAACTTCATATTAGAAACCAAACTTAATCAAAATGCAGCACAATCCGTAGAAGATTATAAATCAAAAATTAACACTCTTAGAAGCTACTTTGCTAATTTAAAACCGGTACCAGAAGATGAAGGTAAAAAGCAGCTTGAATATCTAAAAGCATCCACCGATCCACTAGGAACTTTAGTAACAGCCTTAGACATAGGGTTTTTTGATACAGATAAAAAATATAAAATAGAGGATGTTAAATTTGAAGATGGAGGAGGTGATTTCGTCTTTACTAATCTATTAGAGGATAAAGTCTTTAAAAAGTATAATTTTGATGGATAAACTATGGGAGAATTTAAGAAATTTATAGACGAGGTTACTCTAAGTGCATACTATAGAGGAGCTAACATCCTCCAGTACAGCGACGGAGGAGGAGAACTATATATCTCCTTTCAGGTACTCTTAAAATTCCTAGAAGAGCAGGTGAACATGAAATCTAACGGAAAATCTATAGTTAAAATAGATTGGGAATCTGACAAACCGTATTTTGCTTTTTCAACCTCTGTTTCCTTTAACCTGCTTAAGTGTTATCTTTATAATAGTTACGTACCCACCAGTGACGGCGCATTCTCACAAAGTGGAGTTTTCACTTTTAATCCATTTAATACTTTTGCAACACCAAGCACTCCACCTCCTTTCCTTACTACAGCACAAACTGAAAGGAGCGGAAAGATCAACGGGATTAATGATGCTTATACAAAAGCTAATGCAACTGAAAAAGTATATAGAGTTTACCCGCAAGTCGGTAATATAAACTACATTTACTTAAATGCAGGCTTTGTTGCAGAACAAATGACCAAACAGGCGGATGCTGCAGACTCAGCAGTAAGTGTACGTAAACTTTTACAAGGAATCTGTGATGAAGTAGGAAAAGCTTTAGGGAGCATTAACGACTTTCAAGTTATCTTAGATGATGATGAAAATATACTAACTATTATTGATTATAACCAGAAACGAATTAAGGGCTTGGCTGATATTGAAGGCTCACAAGTCACAACAATTAAAGCACAGGGCTTGGGTAGCTTTGTCACTAGCATCTCTACCCAAAGTAGTATAACACCAGAACTCGCAACTATGATCTCAGTCGGTGCACAAGCTAATGGAAACAAACCAGGAGTTGAAGCAGTTTCCTTTAGTTTGATGAACAAAGGGCTTATTGATAGGTTCTATGTTGAAAAATCAACGCCGGGAGAAACCGATAAAACAGATGAAGACATACTTGCAAAAAGCGAGAAAGAGAGAAGTACAAAATACGAAAAAACTAGAGAAGCTTATATAATCTTTATTGCAAATCAAAAAGAAAGTAGTGATAAAGTATTTTTTAAGTCGACAGACAAATTAAACCTGGAGAATATTTGTGCAGACTTTTATAAAACACTCCTAGGAGCTTTTACCAACAACAAACAAACCTCCACAAGTTTTATACCTGTAAAAATAGATCTTAGCTTGGCAGGCATGAGCGGAATAAAAATCTTTCAGAGATTCACACTATCCGGAGACGTACTTCCTTATACATACAAAGACAATTTTGATTTTGTAATAACCGGAGTTAGCCATGAAATCAGTAATAATGGAAGGTGGATAACTAAATTATCTGCTATTATAGCTTTGAAAGAAACCCAGTAGTTCGTATATTTATAAAATATGTTCTCAGGTAGTTTTTATTTAACTGACAAATTTGAACCAGTAGCCACTACCAACCTGCAAGCAGGAAGCTATGAATTTAACAATGGACAATCTTATAAAATAGGAGTTGGTAAAATTACAAAAGACGTAAGTGATTTTAAAACAGTAACAAAACAAGTTATTGCAAATTTAGAAGGGGGATATTATAACCCAGCCTACCACGGTACCGGAGATGCAAGATACAATACATCAGGAGAAACGATGTTTGGGATAGATCGCAAAAACGGCGGAACAATTAATACAAGTAAAGCTGGTGTTGAATTCTGGAAGTTAATCGAAGAAGCTCAAAAAACTAAAAAATGGAAATGGAATTATGTTCCACCAGATCCACTACAGACACAATTAGTAGATTTAGCCGTTCAAATGATAGAACCAGGCTACAACGATTTTATAAAGAGATATGTCGAGAGTAAGACAAACGGAAAACAAGTTTCAGATATTATAAACCAAGACGGAAGATTAAAATTTAATTTTGTTTACGGAGCTTGGAACGGTCCGGGATGGTTTCAAGGATATAGTAACAAGGTAGTAGCTGCTTATAACTCCGGTAAAAAAACACCTGATGAACTAGTTAAAGTATTTATAGCAGCTAGACTAGATAGCACGGATCTCTTAAAGAAAGGTAAGCCAGTAAAAAATGGTAGTTCTTGGTCACTACAAAATCAAAGCGGGATTAAGATAGCAAAGTTAATAGGAGTAAATGTATAATGTATTTTCCAAAATCCAAAATAATACCAGACCAGTATACTAACGGCAATGACTTAGTATACAAAGACACTAACCAGTATTATGCAGGGTATTACCACATTCTTGCTAGCGGTAAAACTTATTCAGGTAAAAATACAACCGATGGAATACCGAGAGAATTAATTTTTATACAAGACCGCGCAGACGTAGTTGATAGTGAATCAGAAACTTATGGATTTACACCCACCTCCATTTTTGCCCTCTACGATTTTGAAGCTTCCAAGTTATATTATGACAATATAAGATTAAAAAACGGAATTGATTACCCGGCAACTAGTCTAACAGAACCTTATTATGTAACTCCTACACCCAAATACCCATCTTTTATCAGATACTTTGTCAAAAGGGTAAATAATAATTCCTATATTGAAATCGATCAGGCACAGTATCAAAAAATAGGAAGTAGGGATAATAGGTACAACTGGGCATCATATTTAGCTTTTGAATTGCCTTGGACTACAGGCGGGGCTCCTGGTCAAGATATCCTTATAACAAATAAGAACATTGTATCTTTAACTGAACGGAGGTTAAAACTTTACGGATTCTCTCAATACATAACTAATTATACTCAATTTGCTTTATAAGTTGGCACTCTGACCAATCTTTCGTATCTTTAGTCAAAGGTTATGTTTTGGCTAATAGAGACACAAGAGCAGTTCGATGATTTAAAGTATCAATTAGGAAAGGAGATTTTCGCAATCCCGATCTATAAACATACTGAAATGCATCCGGGGATGTTTACCCCCATCAGTTTATATCTGAGGGATATAAACCAGAAGAGAGGCTTCTTAATTAACTTTTATCATCCAGAAGCACTCCTGTTTGATTACCTACAGGCTAAGGAATACCTTAAGACTTTCGATAAAATTTATACTCCGGACAAAAAAGCATTTAATTATGTTCATTTCGGAGAAAATACATTAGATCTAAACTTATGCCAGTATGTGGAACTCAAAAAGCATACCTACGCCCATAATTACTATTCCCAGAAGTATTACGATAGTGACGATCTTAATATGGTCATACCGATAGTAAAACACTTTGAGGAATGTGAATCAATCTTTCAGCAGTACCTCCCGGTAATAAACAAATACCAACCTAATACATATTACGATGATCTCTCTAATGTATTCTGGTTTATAGAAAAGAACGGACTGAAGGTTAACAGTGCATTCGAAAGATACTTTGAGTTAAAGAGACCCTTTTTATCCCGGTATAACGACTATACATTCACCCAGTATAATCTAAATACAACCACCGGACGTCCTTCTAATACATTCAACAATTTAAACTTTGCAGCCTTACCTAAAGACTCCGGAGCAAGATCGGTTTTCATACCTAGAAATGATTTCTTACTTGAGATTGACTTGACGGCTTACCATCCTACGTTAATTGGGCAGATGGTCGGTTACCAATCACCAACAGGGGATATCTACGAAGACTTTGCTGATAAGTATGGAATGGATAGAACTGAGGCTAAGAATCTAGTCTTCAAGCAGCTCTACGGGAATGTCTTTGATCAATACAAGGATTTTGAATTCTTTCAATTAACTACCCAGTTGATTAATAAGATCTGGGCAGAGTTTAGTGCCAAAGGTAAATACACAGTACAAGAAACCGGGAAAGTATTTACGGAGAAGGAATTACAGAATATGAATCCTCAGAAACTATTTAATTACATAATTCAACACTGGGAAACTTTCAATAACGTTGCACTTCTGAAGAATATTCATTATATTCTTAATAATAGTAAGACAAGATTAGTGCTTTATACCTACGACGCATTTTTGCTAGATACTGCCAAGGAAGATAAAGAGAAGATTAGAGCAATATTAGACGTATTTAAACAAGCAAAATTAAAAATAAAAACAAGTTATGGAACAGACTACAACTCTTTACAGCCCCTTTGATATTTATGATAGAGAAACTATCAATATCGGAGACGTGACTAACAAACTATTTTGCACTTTTGTGCCGTTGGACGGAGTAGATTCCTTTATTGAGGATATTTCTAGTCAATACACAATTCTTTATAATAAGATATTTGTCCTACATATTAAAAGCAATGACGAGTATGTTTGTACCTACAATGTAGATCAACCAAACATTAATAACATTCCAGACAATACTATCCTAGTACATCGGAAAAAGGAGACAAATACCTTATATACGATTAATGCTTTAAATGAATTGATTAAAAGCTTGAATGAAGGCATAGTAGATACCAGCTTTAGAATAGACTGGCAGCATTATAAAAATACTGTCATGCTAACTCAGCAGGGTGATCTAAAACTGCTAAGAACAAAGATTTATCAGATAGTGGAACTTTAAGTTGCATATCTGAAATAAGTTTCGTAAATTTACAAATAAGTTATAAAAAATGGATATCAACTCGATCAGAGCGAAACTAAGCGCTCTACAAACTCAGAACAGCCGTCCTTCTGGAGAGGCACGTAAGAATGTCTTCTGGAAACCTGCCGTGGGCAAGCAAACAATTCGTATTGTACCTTCAGCGTACAACAAATCTAATCCATTCTCGGAATTATTCTTCCATTATGGGATTGACAAAAACCCTGTAATCTCACCAACCAACTGGGGTGAAAAAGATCCTATCGTTGAGTTCGCTAAAGAACTACGAGGTTTAAAAGACAAAGAAAGCTGGAGCCTTGCTCGTAAGCTTGATCCAAAAATGAGAGTATTTGTACCTATCATCGTTAGAGGTGAGGAAGCTGAAGGAGTTAAACTTTGGGGCTTTGGTAAAGAAATCTACATGGAACTACTTTCAATGGTTGAAGATGAGGACATCGGGGATTACACCGACATCGTTACCGGCCGTGATTTAAATTTAACTACAGTAGGTAAAGAAACTACCGGAACTGGTTTTAACAAGACTACAGTACGTGCTAGGACTGCACAAACTCCTTTAGCAGAAGATCAAGCAATGTTAACTAAGATCCTAAATGAACAACCGGATCCTTTGAAGGTTTTCTCTAGAATGTCTTTTGATGACATGAAAGCATTACTTCAGCGCTGGCTTGCACCTGAGGAAGAAGAGGGAGCAATCTCATCTGAACCAGCTTCTAACTTTGATGACAAACCTACTACAGCACCAGCACCCGCAGTAGAGGCACCTTGGAAGAAACCTGCTAATCCTTTTACCTTAGAGACTCAAGGAAAAAAAGTAGAGTCTAAAGCAGACAAGTTTGATTCTTTATTTAACGACGACGATAACGATTTACCTTTCTAATTAAGTTTGTTAAATTCAAAGAACAGAGCATATTTATAATAAAATAAATATGAACTATAGAAAACTTTGGATTAAGGAAAATGGCCCTATACCTTTAGATAAACAGGGTAGATCTTACGAAATACATCATATTGATGGTAATCGAAAAAACAATTGTTTAGAGAATCTACTCTGTTTGTCTATTCAGGATCATTACAGGCTACACTATGATAAAGGAGATTACTTTGCTGCAAACCTAATAGCTCAGAGAATGGATAAACCTGCTGAACCTGTAAAAAAATGGAATGTTTCAGAAAGTACAAGAGCTGCTTTACGTGAATCTAAACTGGGAGATAAAAATCCAATGAAGGACCCGGCAGTTAGAAAAAAAGTATCCGAAGCTTTAAAAGGTAGGAGAAAATCCCCGGAAGCGGAAGCTAAAAGACTGAAAAGCCGGGAAGGTTTCAAGCATTCAGAAGAAACTAAACAGAAAATGAAAAAACCAAAGTACAAATTAAAATGCCCTCATTGTTCATTAGAAGGCGGCAGCAGCCAAATGAAACGATGGCATTTTGAAAATTGCAAAAATAAGATATAAAAATGGCTAAAAAAGAAAAAGCTTCTTTAACAGAAGCAGTATCAGCAGAATTAAAAAAAGGATTTTCTTTAGATAAGTTTAAAGAAAAAAAACTCCTAACAGGGAACGTTCGTTTTAAAGACCAGCAGTGGATTCCTCTATCAGCTGCATTCCAGGAAGTAACTTCCATACCCGGAATACCGATGGGGCATATAGTAATGCTAAGAGGACATTCTGATACAGGGAAGACTACAGCATTATTAGAAGCAGCAGTATCAGCACAGAAGGCAGGTATCCTTCCGGTATTGATTATCACTGAGATGAAATGGAACTGGGAACATGCCATGCAGATGGGACTTCAAGTACAAGAAAAGATCGATAAAGAGACTGGAGAGATTGTAGATTACGTCGGTCAGTTTATCTACGTTGATAGAGAGACTTTGAATACAATTGAGGATGTTGCCGGATTTATTCTAGATTTGATTGACGAACAAAAGAAAGGAAGCCTACCTCAGGACTTATTGTTCTTATGGGATTCAATCGGTTCAGTACCTTGTGAACTTTCAGTACGTTCTAATAAGAATAATGCAGAATGGAATGCAGGTGCAATGTCAACCCAGTTTGGTAATTTAGTAAACCAGAAGATTGTTATGTCGAGAAAAGAATCTTATCCCTACACTAACACATTAGTAGTGGTGAACAAAGTCTGGACTCAAAAACCAGAATCACCGATGGGTCAGCCTAAACTAATGAACAAAGGAGGATTTGCGATGTGGTATGATGCAACATTTGTTGTTACATTTGGAAACATTATGAATGCAGGAACATCTAAGATTAAGGCAATCAAAAACGGCAAACAAGTAGAGTTCGCTAAAAGAACAAATCTACAGATTGACAAAAACCACATTAACGGAATTACTACCCGCGGTAGGATCATTATGACACCACATGGATTTTTAAATGATGACGAAAAAGAAATCAAAAAATACAAGGATGCTCATGCAAAAGAATGGTCAGCTATCTTAGGCGGAACTGATTTTGATGTGGTGGAAGAAAACTTTGAGAATGCATCCTCAGACTTCTTTCACAACGAACCAGAATAGTAAAAAATAGTCTTTTGCTCTATTTATAATAGTAGAGTCGAGGCTACACTTACTAATTTGAACTTATTAGAACTCTTGGTGAGTAAGGACCTCGACCCTGAAAGCCAAGAGTTTTTTTATGGACTACAAAAAAATATATAATCAATTAATAGACCGGGCCAGACAAGAAGCTCGAACCAAAGGAGAGCAGGTGTATTACGAAATACACCATACTAAACCCAGGTCGTTAGGAGGTACAGGAAAGAACCACGAATGGAAACACCACCCAAACTTAGTTCTTTTAACAGCTAAGGAGCATTTCATTGCACACCTACTACTATGTGAAATCTACCCAGATAACCAGAAACTTAAAAAAGCATTATGGGCATTGGTTAATGCAACAAAAAACAATCGATATAAAGTATCTGCTAGGGTTTACGAACGAACTAAACAAGACTACATTAAGACTATTAAAGGAGTTCCTAAATCAAAAGAAGCCTTGGAGAAACGAACAGCAACCAGGAAAGCAGCAGGTACCTACAACAGAAGCTCAGAAGCAATTCAGAAAGGGATTGAAACCCGGAAAGCTAATGGGAGTTACCACTACGAAAGAACCCCGGAACATAATAAAAAACTTTCAGAAGCAAAGCAGGGTAAGCGTTTGAAAGGAAAATCAATAGTAGATCCAAGTACAGGTAATTGCTATGCTTCTCAAACACAAGCAATAGAAGCTTTAAGGATATCAATGACCGGACTTTACGGAAAATTAAAACGAGGGGAATTACTAAGAATGTAGTTGCCTTGCAGGGGCTTTTTTCGTATCTTTAGGTATATTTATAACAAAAGAAAAAATGGATAATTTTGATTTACGTAAATACCTTGTTGAAAATAAAGCAACTATTAATTCTAAGATACTGAAGGAGGGAGATTTTAAAGATTTTTTAAACTCATTGGACATAGATACTTCTGGTATAGAAGATGCAGATGTTATTGAAGTAGGGGATGATGTTGCTACTATTAAAGGACCGGGTACAGTTGTAGATATTGATAGTGCAAATGAAACATACACTGTTGACTTAGGAAAAAGTAGATCCTTTGTAACATCCTTTGCAAGTGTTAAAAAACTAGGAGATACTGTAGATAGCGATTACTTACTTATTTCTGATATAGATAAATTAGAACAGGAACACAAAGCATTTCAGAAAAACTTTGTAAACCTAGACTTTAGATCTCAAAACGCAGTTGAAGATTTTAAAAGTGAATATTGGAAATTATCAAAGGTATGTGATTTCTACCTAGACTTAGGGCAAGAGATGTGGAATATGTTTAAACGAAATCGCAAATTCATTGAACACAGTGATGAATTTGAAGATTTATTTTTCGAAGTTGCAAACTTCCTAGTATCGCTTCAAAAACTAGATAACAATCAAAATGAAGATTTAAATATGCTAGTAAGGTCTTTTGCAAAAATAGGAAATCGAATAGGGGCAGGGGTAGAGTAACTAGAAGTAAAAAATAAACACAGAAGAGCCCTTGCCTTGCAGGGGCTTTTTTCGTATCTTTATAGTCATGGCAGTTGATTATAAAGCCTTGCTGAGTAATATCAAGCAGGAAGAAATTACAACACCGGTAGATGAAAATTTTCATTCCCGGGTTTTAATTATTGATGCATTAAATCTATTCTTTAGAAACTTTGCAACCATTAATATGACAAACTCTGACGGAGCTCATATTGGAGGTCTAGCAGGTTCAATTAGATCACTAGGATCTTTGGTACAGCTTGTACAACCGACCGGGGTGTATGTAATCTTTGACGGGGTAGGATCTTCCACAAATAGAAAAAATCTGTTACCGGAATACAAATCAAACCGAGGAATAACTAGAATTACAAATTGGGATGCTTTTGATGACTTAGATGATGAGAATGATGCAAAAGTTGGTCAAATTACTAGATTCATTCACTACCTTCAATGTCTACCGATCAAAGTTGGTATGATTGATAAAGCAGAAGCAGATGATATGATTGCTTACATGGCTAAGGAATTACCTGAAAGATTTGATTCACAGGTTATTATGGTATCTTCAGATAAAGATTACCTTCAATTAGTATCAGACAAAGTAACTCTGTACCGTCCGGTTACTAAAGTATTTTATGGACCGAAGGATGTTAAGAAGGAATTTATGATTCATCCGGATAATTTTATTATTTATAAAACCATGCTTGGGGATCAATCAGATAAGATCGAAGGCATTAAAGGATTAGGACCTAAGACGCTTTTAAAATTATTCCCAGATATTATGACCGTCCCTATGACTCTAGAAGATGTTTTCCAGCATGCTGAAGACAATCTCTCAAAGCATAAAGTGTATGCCCAGATTTTATTCCGAAGACAGAATCTTGAGAATCATTACAAGTTAATGGATTTAAAAAATCCAATCTTAGATGATAGACAGATTGCTTACATCAACGAACTAATCAATGAGGAGAATAACGACTTCCATAAAAAGCAATTCTTACAACTCTATGAACTTGATGGCATCGGGCATTTTCTAAAGGACCCTAATTTTTGGGTTACAGATATTTTCTTCAAGCTTGCTAAACACAAGTAAAGTTCGTATATTTAGAGTATAATAAGTTATAAAGAAGAAGTTATATGGCAGCATTAAAGACCCTCATCGATTATGGAGCTCCTTTCCAGGTAAAGACCATTGGAGCATTATTAACGCGAAAAGAATTCGTACAGAATATTCATGATATTTTATCTGATGAGCATTTCCCGAACCCAGCTCACAAATGGATTATAAATGAAATCCTGCAGTATTGGAATAAGTACCACACGGTTATTTCCATGGACACTCTAAAGATAGAAGTTAAGAAAATTGATAACGACGTTCTTAAAACTTCTATTGTTGAGCAGTTAAAAGAAGCCTACAGACATTCTGATGATGAACTTCAGTATGTAGAAGAAGAATTTACAGCCTTCTGTAAAAACCAGCAATTAAAAACAGCATTACTTTCATCAGTTGATTTACTAAATTCAGGTGACTACGATAACATTCGGCACTTGATTGATAACGCGTTAAAGGCCGGACAGGATAGGAATATTGGGCACGAATATAATAAAGATATTGAGACCCGATACCGGGAGGATTATCGCCCCACTATTCCTACTCCCTGGCCTATGTTAAACCAATTAACCCAGGGAGGCTTTGGCCCAGGTGACCTAGGGATTGTATTCGGTAACCCGGGAGGAGGGAAGTGTTTAGATGAAAACGCAATGATTGAAATTGAATACCCGGAGTATGGATTAGAGTTAGTTAACAACCAAGGCAAAACATACACGCTCTGGATACAACCTTGGGAAGAGTTTAATATTGACGGGTATCATTTATATGGGTGGCAGGTAAACAACCTCTTTACCAACTTAAAAAAGTAAACACCAAAACAGGAATCCCGGTGGGGGTAAGTCTATTTATAATAAAGCACTTTATGAATATAGAAAAACCACCGGGGCTAACTTGTCAAATTTGCGGACACTGGGAGCCAAGAGCCTTGAACACTCACCTTATTGCTGAGCACAACTTAAAAACAACAGAGTATAAACATCAATACCCTAAAGCGAAAACAATGACCGGACACAGTAAGAGAACAATTGACTATTGGATGGCACAAGGGTACACATTAACACAAGCACAAGGAGAAATAAAAAACACCCAGAAGCAAGGAAAGCAGCAGTTTATACAAAAGAAAATAGAGACAGGGCAGACAGTGGAGCAGGCACAGCAGGAGTGGAATAAGAAACAAGCAAAAAATTCAAAAAGAGCTTCTGAATATTGGGTAAGCAGAGGTTTTTCGGAGCAAGAAGCAAAACACCACCAATCCATTCAGCAGAGCAAATACAGTGCCAAGTCAAATAGGTTCACTGGGAAACATCATACAACAGCAAGCAAACAGAAAATCTCAGAAACAATGCAAAAGCATGTTGAAAACCACGGACCTGAGGAATGGGCGCAGAAAATGTATAGAGGAAGAGTGGGAGTACAGTCAGCAGGAGAAGTTAAATGTTATCTAGAATTACAAAAGCATTTACCGGATTTAAAAGCTAACATAACACTAGGTAGCTATATCGCAGATATGGTCTACGAAAGTACGGTAATTGAATACTACGGAGATTTTTGGCATGCTAACCCGCAAATATACAAACAAGAAACTTTACCCCTAATAGGGAATACACAGAGGATACATATTAGAGATAAAAAACGAGTTGAGAAATTTGCAGAATTAGGGTATAGTACGTATATTATATGGGAAGCAGATTGGAAGAAAAATAAAGAAGAACAAATAAAACAAATTAAAAAATATATAAGTTATGAAAATACAAACACGAACAAAAACACAGAAAATTAAAATCGGAGATCTATTCTTTAAATTGGGAATTGAACCGCGACCGGAAAATATGTACCTTACGGAGTTTGACCTTAAAGTAAAAACACCTTACGGATTTAAACCAATAGTAACGTTATTCACAACAGAAAGACAACCCTCAATAACAACAACCTTTAGCAATGGAGAATCTTTAAATACATCAGGACACCACTTATTTAAAACAGAAAATAGAGAATGGGTAAAAGCTGAAGAACTAACCCCTAATGATCTGATACTTACAGAAGAGGGCGTAACTAAGGTAAGTAAGCAAGTAGTTGATAAAAAAGAAAAAGTAATGTACGATCTTTCGGTAGCAGATGTATTTTGCTATTACAGTAACGGTATATTATCCCACAATTCCTGGATGATGGTTGCAATGGCCGCTCACGCAGTTAAGATGGGGTATAATGTCGTTTATTATACCTTGGAATTAGGGCAGGATTATGTAGGTAAACGATTTGACTGCTTCTTTACCGGACATTCTATCGAGGAGATTCAACATCATAGATCAGAGGTTGAGCGCATAGTTGAAGGCCTGGCCGGTAAGTTGATAGTAAAAGAGTATCCGCCTAAAGGAGCCACTGTAGCAACCTTGAAATCCCATCTTCAAAAGTGTATTGATGCTGATGTAAAACCTGATTTAGTTATTATCGACTATATTGATTACTTGAGAGCACCTTCCAAGAAATTTGCCGAGCGTAAGGATGAGATTGATGACTTGTATGTAAGTTGCAAAGGACTTGCTAAGGAATTTAAAGTAACCGTACTCTCACCTTCACAGGTTAACCGAATGGGAGCCAAGGATGATATCATCGAAGGAGATAAAGCAGCAGGTTCATACGATAAAATTATGGTTGCCGATTTCTGTTTATCCTTATCTAGAAAAAAGGAAGATAAGGTTCATGGAACAGGCCGAGTGCATATTATGAAGAACAGATACGGGATGGACGGTATGACTTTCGGAGCTAAGATTGATACTAACAACGGCCATATTGAATTAACAGAAGATATGCCGACTTATGAGGATACTAGCCCCAGTAGCACTACCTCATTCTCACAAGTTGATTCATTCGATAAACGAGAGCTTGCTAAGAAATTTGCACAACTTTCTAATTTCTCTTAAAAAAACAGGGAATTTTTAATTAAAACTAGATACTTATCAAATACAATAGGAAATAAAAAATGGATATTAGTCAAAAAATTTTAAGCGATGTAACAGTCTTCTTAAAATACGCAAAGTACAAGCCGGAATTAAGCCGGAGAGAAACCTGGCAAGAACTGGTTATGAGGAACAAAGAGATGCACCAGAAGAAATACCCTCAACTTGCCGAGGAGATTGAAGCAGCTTATAAATACGTCTACGATAAGAAGATTTTACCTTCAATGCGTTCTATGCAGTTTGCCGGACGGCCTATTGAGGTGAATCCTGCCCGTATTTACAACTGTGCTTTTTTACCAATTGATGATTGGAGAGCATTTGGAGAAGTAATGTTCCTACTTTTAGGAGGAACCGGAGTAGGTTATTCAGTTCAGTATGATCATATTGAAAAACTACCTGAGATTAGAAAACCAAATCCGAATAGATCGAAGAGATTCTTGATCGGAGATTCAATTGAAGGATGGGCTGATGCAGTTAAAATCCTAATGAAGTCTTACTTCAGAGGAACTTCCACAATACTTTTTGATTATTCAGATATTAGACCAAAAGGTGCAAGATTAGTTACTGCAGGGGGTAAAGCACCCGGACCTGCTCCTTTGAGAGAATGCCTTACTAAATTACAGGGTATGCTTGAGGCGAAAAAAGACGGGGAACGTTTAACCACTATCGAAGTTCATGATATGGTTTGTCATATTGCTGACGCAGTACTGGCAGGTGGTATCAGAAGAGCTGCTTTGATCTCCTTATTCTCTGCCGATGATGATGAGATGATTGCTTGTAAATCAGGCGACTGGTGGGAATTGAATCCCCAGCGTGGAAGAGCAAACAACTCAGCAGTTCTTTTAAGATCAACTACTGAGAAAGAACAATTCTTAGATATTTGGAAAAGAATTGAAGCATCAGGAGCAGGAGAGCCAGGAATCTACTTTACTAATAATTTAGAGTGGGGAACCAATCCTTGCTGCTTTGTTGCCGACACTCAAATAGAGTTGGAGAATGGCAAAAAGAGTATTCTAGAGATTGTTGAAGGTTTGGAAAAAGGAGAGACCTATAAAGTACAAACCTACAACGAGGAAACACGTCAAATAGAGCTTCAAACTGTTAGAGCGGGAATACTTTCAAGAAAAGACAGTGTAGTTGTTGAACTTGAAGTAGAAGAAGATGGAGTGGTCTACCGTGTTAGTTGTACACCGGATCATAGGTTCTATACAACAAATAGAGGGTGGGTTGAATGTATGAACTTAACACACGAAGATGATCTTGTAATATTTAACAAAGAAAAGTAAAGAGCTGCAACAACTTTAGTGCTATTTCGACTATTTATAATAAAGGAAATAGCACTAAAGTATAAGCACTATGAAAAATAAAAACGGAGGAAAAGTAAAGAAAGGGAATAACAAAAGCCGAGGGTATATTGGTTACCATACAACTTGGACCGGAAGCAAAGTTTTTCTGCGAAGCAAAGTTGAGTTTATTTATGCAAGAACCCTAGATCATCAAAAAATAGAGTACAAGGTGGAAAGTATGACATACTGTATAAATGGTAAGAATTACAAGCCAGATTTTTTCTTATATAATCAAACAGGGCAGCTATATAAAATAGTTGAGACTAAAGGATGGGATGCAAAAGCTATCTCAGTAGAATACAAAGAAAAGTTTGCAGAATATTTTTTAAAAATAGGTGTAGAGTATGAAGTTGTTTGGAAGTACCAGAGACTAGTAAACCAGTACAACCTGCAAGCAGATATACAAGAGTGGGTTAAAAGGTCGATCACCGACTACGAACACGTAAAAAGCACTGCAGGGGAACATAACTCCATGTACGGTAAAAAACACACACTGGAGACTAAAGCTCTAATTGCACAAAAAGCAAGGCAGCGACAAACACCAGAATATAGGGAGATGAACTCTAAAAAGCAAAAAGCTTACTGGTCGACTGAGGAGGGTAAGCAGCGGAGAGAGTTAGTAAGATTGCAAAAACTAGAACTCGCCAAACAAAAAAACCCAATAGTTGTAAGAGAGTGTAAACAGTGTCAGAACTCCTTTACATGTAAGCAGAAAAGCACCCGGGAATTTTGCAACGGACAATGTTCACGAAAATGGAACTTTACTAACACCCCCGGTTACGGACAACATAAAAAGAAAATTAATAAAACAAAAAACTAAAAAAATGGCAAAACTAATAAAAATAACAGTACAGGAGCATACACAGGATGTATATGATCTTGAAGTGGAAAACAACCACAACTTCTTTGCAAATGGAATCTTAGCGCATAACTGTGAAATTGCTTTACGTCCTTTTCAATTTTGTAACTTATGCGAAGTAAATGTTTCGGATATTGAGTCTCAAGAAGATTTAAATAACAGAGTAAAGGCAGCATCTTTGATTGGAACCTTACAGGCCGGTTATTCTGACTTTCATTACTTAAGAGAAGTCTGGAAACGCACTACTGAGAAAGAAGCTTTGATCGGAGTATCAATGACCGGTATCGGCTCAGGAGTTGTTACTCACTGGACTTACAGTATGACCGAAGCAGCTGAATTAGTAAAGGTGGAGAATGAAAGGGTTGCTAAGATTTTAGGAATCAATAGTGCTGCAAGATGTACTACAGTTAAACCTGCAGGCACAACCTCGCTAACACTTGGAACCTCTAGTGGAATTCACGCCTGGCATAATGATTACTACCTAAGAAGAATGAGAGTAGGTAAGAATGAGGCAATTTATACATACCTTGCAATCCACCATCCTGACTTATTAGAAGACTGTGTACTCCGTCCTCACGATACTGCAATACTTACAATACCCCAAAAAGCACCAGAGGGAGCAATTCTAAGAACAGAATCACCTTTTGATCTTTTGGAAAGAGTAAAGCAGGTAACCAAGGAATGGATTAAGCCCGGTCATCGTAAAGGAAACAATAGTCACAACGTTTCTGCTACAGTCTCTATTAAAGATGAGGAGTGGGGTACAGTTGGTGAATGGATGTGGGAGAACAGAAAATTCTATAATGGACTTTCAGTTTTAAATTACTCTGGACATTCCTATAAGCAGGCTCCCTTTGAGGATTGCACAGAAGAGGAGTATGAAAGATTACTACAGACCTTATCCGATCTTGACTTAACCAAGGTAGTTGAGATGGAAGATATGACTGATCTAGCAGGAGAAGCGGCTTGTGCCGGTGGCGCTTGTGAGGTAAAATAATCTTAATCTTAACATAATATTAAGGCCTGGGTTTTTACTCAGGCTTTTTTATCTTTATAAGAGATGAAGACATTAGTTATATCCGACGTCCATATTGGATCAAAAGGATGTCAAGCAGAAGCAGTTCTGGAGTTACTTGAAGATCAAAGTTATGAAAGATACATCCTGGTTGGTGATATTATTGATGGATGGTTATTTAAAAAATATAAAAAATTTGATTATAATCAGACTAAAATTATCCGCAGGTTTTTAAAACTTTCAAAAAACAAACAGATTATCTGGATCTCCGGAAATCATGATGAATTTTTAAGAAAATATACCCCCTTAGAAATCGGCAACATCACAATCGTGGATGAGTTTATAGAAGAAGGAATTTGGTTTTGTCACGGAGACGAATACGACGGTATTGTTCAGATGCACTGGCTTGGGATGCTCGGAGCTTTAGGTTACGATCTTGCAATCGTTATTGATAGGCTCTTAAAAAAATTAGGCAGGAAGAAAAGTCTTTCTAAATTTTTAAAAGATAATATTAAAGCTGCTATTTCTTTTATGGTTGATTTTGAGAAAGAGATGGTGAGACAAGCTAAAAAAAGAAACTGCCATACAGTAGTATGTGGGCATATTCATGCACCTTCGGATAAACAAATTGGTGGTGTACGTTATATTAATTGCGGGGATTGGGTTGAAAATTGCTCTCACATTGTTTACTACTCACATTACAACACCTTAAAATTATGGAAGAAATACTAACCATTGTTATTCCCTGTAAGAATGAGGAGAGTAACATTAGGAGGGTGCTATTAGAGTTGAAACAGCAGGACATTGGAAATACTGCAATTATACTTGCTGACGCTAAATCCACAGACAAGACTAGGGTCCTAGCTAGTACTTCCGCTCTCGAACTTAATTTAAATCTAAGGATAGTAGACGGAGGGATGCCTGCTGTTGGAAGAAACACCGGAGCCAGGCTTGCTAAAACACCTTACATTTTATTTTTAGATGCTGATATTACATTTACATCTCAGTACGCAATCCAAGAAGCGATTGATTGTATACACAATAGAGCAATTGACATGGTGGGTACTACTCCACGGTATAAAGGAGAGCCTGATGTTAGAGCTTGGATACTATTTCGCTTAAACTTATTAGTAACCTGGTACCTTTCTAAGACACAGCCCTTTGCTATTGGAGGATTTACTTTAGTTAAAAAAACTATCTTTAAGAAACTAGGAGGTTATGATGAAAGAGTAACTCAGTCTGAGGATTGGCTACTGAGTCGGCAGGTAAAACCATCAAAATTTTTATTAATACCTGATCTAATTACACAGGATAATCGCCGGTTTAAGCAGTACGGTTATTGGAAAATGATTAAGCTGCTATTAACTAATTTTATTAATAGAAAAAACCTTGGTCATTTCTATAAAGATGTTGGATATTTTAAAAAATCTTAGAGATTATATCCTATTTATAGGAGATGCAAAAGTTGTTTCTCCTACTGTTTTTACTACCCTCTAGTTTGTTTTCACAAACCAATGTTCATAAGGCAGGTGATGGTTGGGATTCAATTGTTTATTCAGCTATCAATCTTATCAAAAAAACATCCCCCTACCATTATGTAATCTTTGAAAACGTGGTACAGGAAGTGCAATTTTGGAATGAAGATTATTCATCAAATAATTTAGTGGAAGGGAAGGGTATTATAGTAATATCATCCAAGGATATCAAGCTTAATTCAATTAACAATTTAGCTGCAGCCTTGGTACACGAGAGTTATCATTTAAAAGTCCTTAAGTACGGTCCTGATATAGCAGGAAGGGAAGAGGAATATCTTTGTTATGTTCATGAATTAAAGTTTTTAAAATTGTTGCCTAATGTAGAGCCGGACCTTCTGACCTATACAAAAGAACAAGTAAAACTTTGGAACATAAAATGAAAAAAATAACACTCCTCCTCCTAATGGCTATTGCAGCTATTGGAGCATTCGCACAATCGGCAGCTACCTCACCCGGAACCGGGCATTGGGTAGTGATTGACTCCGGCTACCAGGTAGCAACAAACACAGTTGGTAAGACTGTTGCACCTCTGTATTTCCACAATACCTCCACCAGTAAAAAAATCACCGGTATGCAATTCAGAGTATTCTACGATAAGGCAGCTTTTGCTTCAGTAGTTCCTTCTTTGAAAATTTCTGCTACAGAGCAATACCTGCAGTATGTTGATGATAATACAAATGGTAGTTTAACAGTAACCGTTGTTTACACAGGTACTAACGCATCTTTTAACTATGCTAATGGAGCTACCTTTGATTTGACTTTCAATCACGTTGCTGAAGCAGCTTGGAACGTTTTAGACTCTGTTAAAACTTTAAAAGTATCAGGTGTAAATTCATTCCCTAACGTTGCTTCAACTAATATGGGTAATGATACTACCTTGGTAGTTTATTCTTACGGTGGTCGTTTCAATCAGAAGATGCTTAGATTTGCCGGTAAGTTTATCAATACTACCGGGACTAATGCTAAAAACTTATGGGTTAGCTTAGAAAAGAAATCACCAGCAGGATCTTGGACCACAGTATTAACTCAGAAGACTAATGCTTCCGGTGTTGTAGTATTCTACAAAAACATTGATACTACGTATTGGGATGTTAGGATGGCAATCAAAGGAGATACAATGACTCCTGGTTCCGTATTCTCAACTGCTGATGCACAGAAGATCAACCAAGCAGTGTTAGGACAATACACAGTTAAAGGCTTTGATTATTACTCAATGGATGTTAACGGAGCAGACGGGGGTATAACAATTGCAGACGTTTATTCAGTCTATGGAAGACTTGCAGGTAGATTCACTGCATGGCCTAATTCCCAGAATGATATTAAATTCTTCACAGTATCTGAATACAATACAATTAATGGGTCAGGGACAAACTACACAAGCACAATTACTGGTTTGACCAACTTGTATTACCCTATTGACGGTAAAGACTCAATTACCTACTATGTGAATGTTAAAGGTGATGCTAACGGAACAGGATTTAAAATGGCTCGTTTAACACCAATTAAAATAACTAACCCAGTTAATGCTAAAAATTATATTATTGATAACACAGTCACTTACGATAACGTATTTGAAACTATTGAAATCAATATGCCTAAGGTTAAAGTTGATGAAGGTAATTTAGTTAACATCCCTGTTAAGGTTTTAACCAACGGGGTTAAATTAGGTGCATTTCAACTTGAATTAAAATACGATACTACGCTATTAACATTTGCTAAAATTGATTTGACTGAAAAGATGATGAATTGGATGTCTTACACCAACCCAGACAAGGGAGTAATTGCTTTCGGTTCAGCGGACCTAAAAGGTGATAACTTACTGAATGATGGTGAGCAGGTAATGACTGTGCAGTTTATTGCTAAGAAGCCACAAGACGAATGGGGAACTGCTGCAATCTGGACCGGCCCTAAGTTTGTAGGCGGTAATGACGCCAGAGACATGAATGTAAATCCTACAATGGGTATTGTAGAAGTTAGGAAGATCAAACAAGATGTAACAATAAAAGGTCTTGAGCAATTAATTATTTATCCAAATCCAAACCAGGGAGAAGTAATAGTTGAATTTAGAGTCCAGGTAGACTCAGATGTTAATATCAACGTTACAGATATGATTGGCAAAAAAGTATTAGAAATTCTAAATACTAAAATGCCTGCCGGGGATTACAAATACCTAGTAAAGTTGGATGTTTTAAATAACGGAATGTACATAATGTCTCTTCAGACAAGCACAACTTCTGAAGCACATAAAATATTTATAAACAAATAAACTATGGGGATTAAAGAAAGAATCAAAAACGCAGTCGGAATAAAATCCGAATTTGTTCAAGTAGACGATAAGAATCGTTTCTACTTCATGTTACAGCAAATGCAGAATAACCGCTGGAAGATTACAGCTATCGTATTAGGATTATTTACCCTAATCATTGTAGGGATCAACTCAGCTGTATTTTTCGGAGTACCAATCGGGGAAGATTGGAAAGAGTTATTGCTTATCTTATTAGGAGCATTTGTAGGAAACTTAAATAAAGTAGTTGACTACTGGTTTAATTCTGAGGATAGAGATAAAATGCTAATTCAGAAAGTAGATGAGGAGGACGGGCAATCATTATCAAGCACACTAGAAGGTTAAAATTATGTCAGAAGAAAAAGAAGAAGGTAGTTCATCTACCATTAAAAAAGCCATCATCGGAGCTATTACCACTGCGGTAACTGCCGGTGGTGCATGGTTTGCTACCCACTTAGGAGGTGGTGAAGAAGCAAAAGAGGAAGTTAAAACAGAGCAAGTTGCCCCGGCTGCTGCTCCTGTTATTAATATCACTACTAATAACGAACAAAAACAACAAACCTCAGGAGGTACTAACACAGTTATTTACAAAGAGAAACCAGCCCCCGCAGCTGCATCTCCTGCTAAATCAGAACCTGCTACACCAAAAGAAGAAGAATCACCATGGTAAAAAATATTCTAATTTCTTTCTTACTAGTAATTTTAATTGGTTGTGGTTCAATGAAAACCACTACTGAAAAAGATGTAATTGAAACTAAAAGTATTTCATCAGTATCTAATTACACTGACTCTATTAAAAACACAGTTCAAGTAATTAATGTTGATTTAACTAAAGTTTTAGCTTTATACCCTAGTTTACAAGAAAAGAATGTTGGATTAGGATTTGCCGAATCAGTACTTGATTACTTAGATGAGACTAACAGATTTATCTTCACAGAAGAAAAACAAGAAATTAAAGAGCGAATGGTTACTCAATTTAAAGCTTCTAAAAAAGGAGTCTTTGAAGAACCAATTGATGGCAAAGGTAAGATCAAGGCTGCTCGTTACTTTGTTTATGTCTCTGTGGCCGATTTTGCTGTTGATGAAGATGAGTCTGTCGCAGGTGCAAAAGGTAAGGTTGTGGTTACAACATTCATTCGCCTGCAGGTAAGATTTGTAGATGCGATGACCGGTCAAATTTACATCGGTTCAGGTGAAGGTGAAGCAACTAAAACAGGTGAATCATTCATGAAATCTCTTGATATGAAGTTTTCTCAAAGTACGGTAGGTAAAGCAACTAGAAAGTCTTTAGAGACTGCTACAACTAAAGTAATTGAAAACTTAATCAAAGCCGGTGTCTTTAAAAACTAAAATATTATTCTTTTTTTTAATAATTGGGCTGTCTGTAAAAGGGCAGTCCTTTTTGTATTCATACATAGATCCTTGTACACAGCAAACTAAATTTATTACAGCAGACATGTCCGCACCTGTCATAATAGCATACTACGGACAAGTAAAGGCATTCACTTATTTAGAACTGAGTAACGGGGTTTTTGAGAGTTGGTTAAATGATATTTATAATAAGTATAAATCTACATCCCCATGCCAGGGTGTGTTCACCACTACTACAACCACCACTTCAACCAACCAAGTTTCAAACATTATTGGAAATGTAACAAGCCTGGTTAGCCTGGATTTATCCTCTGTAGCCGGAACGGCAGCAGGAGGGGTGGGGAGTAACATTGGTAGCACTACTTCCTCTGGGTCAGGTAGTGTAGAAGTAAAAAATAATAAAAATGGAAGCTCACCTGATAAGAACCAGAAGACCGATGGAAACTCTACAAATGATCCTACAAATGGGTCTAGCTCTGGTAGTAGCGATGGGACCTCTAGTTCTGGTAATACAGATGGTGAAGGAACCGGCCAAGGGTCGTCAGAAGGGCAAGAAGGCCAGGTAGGCAGTAATTCAGGCTCATCTAAGGGTTCTTCTTCTAACTCTACAGAAGGTGGGGGGTCAGAGAAGCCTTCAGAACAGAAGGTAGAGGATCAGAAGACAGAAACTCAAAAATCACAATCAAACAGTACTGCTAAGGCAGCCTCCAAAGCAAAAACAGAAACTCAGAAACCTGCAATCTTACTTACAGGGGATATTGTGGGTATACAAACGGCTGCTGATAAAGCACAGGATGCTAGAGCAACCATGTCTTTCACAAGAGTAAAAGGGGATGGCACGGCCTCCATCGGCTTTTCAGCAGACTATATGGTCGGTGCCAGGATTGGTAACGTGTCTGGGATTAAATCCTGGATTGGAACTAATGAAAAAGGAAACAAACACATAAATGTAATTTCTGCCGGAATAGGCTTAATGCCGCAGTCAACAACCGGGAATATATTATTTATAAGAGTTAATTCATTAAAGAATTTTACAGCACTTTATGGAGCAGCAGGAACATACGGAGAGTTGTTTGGCGAAGAATTAATATCAACGATTGCGATTGTGGGTTGTATGTATAAGGGTAAGATCGGTAAAGCAGTTGATGCAACAATAATAGCAGCCGGAATCTACTCCCCTTATCAAAAATACTATACCGAGACTTTTTTCAAAGCCAAGCCTATCGTTATTCCTTTCTTAAACTTGAATTATAAGATAACAAAGACGTTTGGATTTGGATTAACCGGAGGAGGTACCTATATTGCAGGACAGGACATTCTAAACTTTCAAATCTTGATGGGAGCAAAATTAAAACTATGAGGTGGGTTATCATTCTCTTTTTTTTCACAGCTACAGCTTACTCCCAATCACCCCTATGTGCAAGTAGGCCAACAAACTTCTGCTGTGAGTATGTTTCCGGAGTAACTATCAACGGGAAATCATTTAAAGGAAGTACTGGATTCACAGCCGGATCAGGAGGAAGTCCTGCCGGGTATTATGACTACACTTCCACAAAAGACACTATCCCTAGAATTAAAGCAGGTCAATCCATCTCTATTTCATATACAGGAGTTACTAATGGTAACTATATGCAATACTTTAAATTATGGATTGATTTTAATGGCAATGGTTTATTAACAGATGCTGGTGAATTAGTCCATGCTCAGAACCAATCTTGGTCAGGCACAAGGACTATGACTGCTACGTTTGTAGTACCGACATCTGTATACAATGGAGAAGTTTATATGAGATTTGTGATGCAATTCAGCGGCTCTCCTGTCATTTGCGGAACCTACTCCTACGGTAATACTTTTGATTTCAGAACTAGAATTGTGGGAGCTACTGATCCCTTTTCTTACACAGGGTATATCTACAATTCTAAAGGAACAGGCATTCAAAACATCCCGGTTAAGTTTTATTCTAAATTAAAATCTGCCACAGCCTATACTTTAGAAAATACAATCAACACAGATGCAAGTGGTAAGTATAGTATTTCATCAACCAAAGACGCTACCGTGTATGACTTCCAGCTTGAAATTAGCAATCTAAGTATTGCAGCCCCTTCAATCTCTGATGCACAGCAATTCAACCAAAAAATATTTACAGGCAACTTTACAGCTATAGACTATTACACAATGGATGTCAATAATAATAATACGTTAACAATCACAGATGTGTATCTAATCTATAGAAGAGTACTGGGTATCAGCTGGAGAAGTGGAGTTCCTAGCTACAGGTTATTTACAGCTACGGAGTGGAATACTATTACCAGTAGTGCCAATAACCTAAAAGCAACATACCCTGGCATTCAGACTACAACACTCCCTAGACTCACAAATAAAGGTAGTATAAATTATTACCTAGTTCGAACGGGATACATAAACTAAACTATTTATAAAGGATGCTTAGCATATTAGCTCCGATATTGTTTGCCTTAGTTCCACAAAAGGATACCACGTCTGTAAAAATACATACTCATAACTATACTCAAGTTAAAAAAATTGGGGATAGAGATCCTCTATTCGGAGTTAAAGAAAATATTGAAGAATTACTAATTGAGAAAGGGTATACCCCAGTTGATTCTGGATACGGACTAGATGTTCATGTCTCTATTGATAGTGTCTATTCACCGCAGGAATTAATTAATATTGCAGGGTTGCAGTGGTTACGTAAAGATTACATAGTAGAAACTACTATTTGTATTGGATCAGGTTGTTTTAAGGGCAGAGGTGAAAGAAAAACTTTCATTTTCGCTATGTTTTTAACTGTTGAGAATAATGAAATTCCTTTAAATAGGAAAGCATTCTCAAAAGCATTACAAGAAGCACTAACTAAAACAACTAAACAATTCTAATATGAAAAAATTTTTCACACAATTATTTGACGACAACAACACAATCAACGAAAAGAGTGTTGTGGGCTTTATTGCATTCATAATGCTCTGCCTTGCTTTCCTAGTAGATGTAATTACAGGCTACTTTGGAAAAGAGTTTGTAGTCAACAAGCTTGTCTTTGAAGGCTTTATGGTACTAGTTTTAGGATCATTCGGAATAGCTTCAGTGGACAAGTGGATCAACAAAAAGAAATCAACAGACGAAGATAAAAACGAAGGTTAATTATGTTACTAAAAAAAGGAGACAACAACGAAGACGTTAGAAAATTACAAATCAAACTAGGTGTAGACCCAGTTGGTAATTTTGGACCAAAAACAGAAGAAGCAGTTAAGGCTTGGCAAAGAGCAAATGGATTAGAAGATGACGGCGTAGTAGGAGACGGAACATGGAATAAGATGTTCGGGACAACTCCAGCACCTACAGCTACTCCAGCTCCAACCACAATCTTAGTTTCTTCATTTAAACTTGATAAACTAAAAGGGCACATCCCTGATTCTGTAATAGCAGCAATCCCTGATACGGCAGCTAAATTTAATATCACAAACGTTCTACGTTTGGCTCACTTCCTTGCACAGGCAGGGCATGAATCAGGACAATTTAAAGCCACTCAAGAAAATTTAAATTATTCATCAAAAGGCTTATTAGGCATCTTTCCAAGATACTTTAATGCTGCTACTGCTGAACAATATGCTCGTAAACCTGAAATGATTGCTTCTAAAGTTTATGGAAGTAGAATGGGTAATGGAGCCGAGGCTACTAAAGAAGGTTACAGATTTAGAGGGAGAGGTTATATCCAATTAACCGGTAAAGACAACTACACACAATTTGATAAAGCAGTCCCAGAAGACATTCTAGCTAATCCAGATTTAGTGGCAGGCAAGTATGCCTTAATGTCAGCTGCCTGGTTCTTTGATAAAAATAAATTATGGGGTATTTGCGATAGGGGAGCGGATCAAGCTACAATAACAGCAGTTACAAAAAGAGTAAATGGTGGAACAATTGGATTACCTGATCGTATTAAACATTTCAACGAATATTATAATTTATTAAAATAATGAGCCAATTTCAATTAAAAGAAAAACAGGGGTACATTTATGTAGGTGAATACTTTCACAAGTTTGGTGGTACAGTACCTTCAGAGAAGAAAATAGGTAAAATAGATGACCTATTAAAAATACCTCAAATAGACGACCATGCATTCAGTCTAGACTTTCATACCCCGGATATTTACCTTGTTGATGATATGGATATGCTTTACACAGCACTAACTGTCCTACTAAGTCATGATGTTATTAGAGAAGATTGGTTTGCAGACAGCGACAATGACTTAAAAGACCGAGTGGCTAGCTTTATGAAAGCATTAGGGTATACTGAAATTGCGGATGTGGATGGAGACGGAATCCCAGACCATCTAGATGATACTATAGGCTAATAAGACAACAAAAATGAAAACCACCATACTAGCAACTACAGCAGTTCTTTCCTTTATCTGCACTTACTTTTTAAATTTAGCTATGGATAATGCTGATCAATACCTAGCAATTGTTGCTGTAATCTTTATGGATGGTTTTTTTGGAATTATTGCAGGAGTAAAACGGGAAGGATTTAAAACCTACAAAGCAATTAAAGTATTAAAAACTTTAGTTGCCTGGATCATAACTTTAACAGTCTTATTGATGGTTGAGCAGGGCTTCAAAGGTACAGCCTGGTTATCAGAAACAATCCTAATACCTCTAATAGTCTTCCAGCTTATAAGCTCTCTAAAAAATGCTGCCGATGGAGGATTCGTAAAGAACGAACTGCTGGTACAGATACTACAAAAAATAGATCAACATAAAACAAACGAAGGCAAGAATTAACTTGCCTTTTTTTATCTCTGTGCATATCTTTAGTGTATGGGTAAAAAACTATTTCCTTACATTATAGCATTATCGGCTTTAGCAGTCTCTGCTTCGGCCGGTTTTTATTCTGTATCCGGGTTAATGAAATTATTCGCCGGAGCAGCATTCGCAGTTGGAATCATGGCTGGTTCTTTAGAAGTATCTAAGCTAGTGATTGCATCTCTACTTTACCAATATTGGGACAGTCTAAATAAGGTTCTAAGAACCTATCTAACCATTGCAGCCTTTGTATTAATACTAATAACCTCGGCTGGTATTTATGGATTTTTATCGTCTGCTTACCAAGAGACTGCAAATAAGGATCAAATGACCACCCAGCAGATCACTGCTTTAGAATCTAAGAAGAAATTATTTGAAGATACTAGGGAGAATCTTTTAAAGGAAAAGCAATCCTTGTCTGAATTACGGGGTATGTTATCTAAAAGTTCTACTAACCAGTATACAGACAGCAGAGGGAACCTAGTGGTCAGATCTAATAATGCAAGTTACAAGCAGATAGAATCAGCATCTAAATCAGATGAGAAACTTTCTAGTAAACTTGATATAGTAAATGATTCAATCTTCTCGATTGAGAATAAAATACTTCAAGTTAAAACAAACTCAACAGCATCCTCTGAATTAGGCCCTCTAAAATACCTGTCTGGATTGACCGGGTATCCTATGGATAAAATTATCAACTGGTTCTTACTTGTCATTATTTTTGTATTTGATCCTTTAGCTATTGCTTTAGTCATTGCAGCAAACTTTGCTTTCAAGCATAAAGAACAACTAGAAGATGAGGAAATAGATATTCCAGAAAAAGATTGGATTGAAGACTGGGATGAGACTATAGGAGACGGGCTGGAGGACTTAGAAGAAGAGCCTGCTGAAGAATATGAAGAAACTTTAGAAGAACAGGCCAAACAGGCGGATTGGGAAATTCAAGATGAAGATAAAGAACCTTATGAAGTTTATACCGGCCCGCAGGAACCTGAACTTACCCCGCTTGAACAAGAGATCCAGGCGATAAACAACGAGAGGAATCTTTCGGAGTGGAAGAAAAAACAGCTCATACAAGAAAAAATATACCAGGCTAGTAAAAATCCCGAAGGGAAAGTATACTAACAGTTGCTTTTCAAAATTATAATTCGTACCTTTAGGTTATGTTAGAGGCAGTTAAACATACTTTAGGAATGTGTGGGGAGCATTGGCATCCAAATATTTTTACTTTATTAGCAGCAGGAGTTGGAAGTCTGCCAGGAATTTCGTATATTAGATATAAGTTAAAAAAATAAAAGTTATGACAGTACTATTGTTGTTAGTTGTAATATTGTACCTCGGTGCAATTAATGATAAGTTAAAAAAATAAAAGTTATGATAAATACATTCTCCTATTCAATTGCAGAGACGGAATGTCTCGTTTTTAGAACCGAATTAGATTGCTTTCATGTATTCAGTAAACACGAAAGTACTCAGGAATCCCACATTGCATCCTACAAAGGCGGTAAGTGGATCTTTGAAAACATGCAGCAAAGACAGTTCTTCTTCTTATTGTTCGAACAGTATAAAGCCCAGTTCGGTAAAGCAGTTAAAGCCTATAATAGAAGCTTGAAAGAGAAACCCCACCTGTATGAATTTAGATGTTTAAGAAGCAGGTTCTCTTTAAAGATTAGCAGGGTTAAACGCAGTCTTTGGCAATCAATGTATAATACGTTTTATGCTAGGTAATAAATAAAAAAGCAATGAATATAAAAGATGGATTAGCACTAGCTGCTGGAAGTTTAATGATTGGGTGGATGTTGGTACATGCCAAGCCAGACACAATTAAAATGCCATTACTGGCAGTAGATACTGTAGTAGTGGATACATTAATAGAAATTAACGTTAAAAATAAAACAGCTCTCTTTATAGGAGACTCTCATACGGCAAACCACCAATTTGGATGGCAAAAAATACTAAGCCAACAAGTTGGATTTACATATGGTAATGTTTCCATAGGGGGTAAAACAACCTCTTGGATGTTGAATATGGCCGTCTATAAAATGAATAAAGACATTGATTATTGTTTTATATACGGGGGTGCAAATGATATGTACTCCAATAATATAAAACCTATAGATGCGGTAGAGAACATTAGAGCAATTGCTAGGTTGGCCAAACACCATGGTGTAAAATGTATTGTGTTAACCGGGTTTGATGCTGGGAAATGCACTATAACTAGCAACAAAAAATATGCTGGAAGATATGCCGAATTCCAGAGAATTTTATTGCAGGAGGGGATTCCAGGGGCCACTGTGGTGGATACTAGAGTAGTTACAAGAACGGATTGCTGGGATGGTTTATGCCATATGACCCCAGCCGGACATAAAAAAGTTGCAGAAAAAGTAATCTCAGATTTAAATTTTGTAGTCCTAAAATAAACTACATAGTGGTCTCAAATACAAAAAAGCAGAAAAGGCTTGCTTCGTTGAGCCTTTTTTCGTATATTTATATTAAGTATGAGAATTAAAATGAGAATAACATTTTTACGTAATGTAGACTATTTATAATAAAGTAATACACACTCTAGATGGTAATTTACAAAACACTAAACATACTAAACGGAAAATATTATATAGGAATGGATACTAAAAACGATCCAACCTACCTAGGGTCTGGCACACTGTTGAATCAAGCAATAAAAAAATACGGCAGAGACTCTTTTAAGAAAATAATTCTAGAAGAATGTACTTCGGTAGAGCAATTAAGAGAGCAGGAAAAATACTGGATAGCTACCTACAATGCATGTAGCGATAGGGAAAGTTACAATATAGCAACAGGTGGAACAGGAGGGGATACCTTTACCTACAACCCGGGAAAGGAAGTAATAAGAGAAAAACTACAAGCAAGAACGCATACAGAAGCTACTAAGAAAAAGATTAGTGACAATAATTGGCAAAAGAAGCACGGTGGGTCGAGGCTAGGAACAAAATGGTCAGAGAGCCAAAGAAAAACAATGGAGGAATATTGGAAAACTAATCACCCAAGGAAAGGTAAAACACACTCCGAAGAGACTAAGAAAAAAATTAGCGAAACCAAAAAAGGTACAAAACTTTCAGAACAGACTAGAGAAAAAATGAGAATATCAGCAAATAAAGGAGGCACGCAAGCTAAAATAACATGCCCACACTGTAAGAAACAAGGTGGAAATACAATGTATAGATGGCATTTTAATAACTGTAAAAGTAAACAAAATGACTAAGCTACGCATCACACTCATCTCAGATACGCATAATAAACATAAGCAAGTAACCCACCACCTACCGGGGGGAGACTTATTAATTCACGCCGGCGACTCTACCTCAAGAGGATACAAGCATGAAATCCAGGAGTTTTGTAAGTGGTATGATGGTTTAAACAACTACACCCGTAAAGTCTTCATCGCCGGTAATCATGACTGGGGCTTCCAAGACAACCCTCAAGAGACCTTGGAGATCGTTAATTTCTATAAGAATATTGATTACCTACAGGACAGTATGTTCTTGCTCGGTGATGACTATGAGAGTGGTGTTAAGATCTGGGGCAGTCCCTGGCAGCCGGAATTTCACAACTGGGCTTTCAATCTCCCCAAACACGGAGATCAATTAGCAGAAGTATGGCAGAAAATTCCTACGGATGTGGATATTCTAGTGACCCATGGCCCGGCTTGCGGGTATTTAGACTGTGTCACCGGGCAGTATGATAATCTAGGCTGTGAGTTACTAACAGAAAGAATCAAGGAGATCAAACCTAAGATACATGTCTGCGGTCATATTCACACCGGGTACGGGTATACTTTTGACGGTAATACGCACTTCTTTAATGCAGCAGTCCTTAATGAGCAGTATGTTTATGCCCAGAAACCGCTGACTATTGACTGGGATCCTATAGAAAATAAAGTTGTTTTCCTAGATTAAAGTTCGTATCTTTAGAGTATAGAAATAAATACAAGTTATGAAAAACAAATTTTACAAGTCGCCAACCTTTAAAGAACGTTTA
>Ga0247837_1002238_pt1 | contig 37328 bp, 32 predicted proteins | sample LaCtaG_2_FD_187115 | JGI IMG/M metagenome (GOLD analysis project Ga0247837, IMG submission 187115) | Freshwater microbial communities from meromictic Lake La Cruz, Castile-La Mancha, Spain - LaCruzMarch2015_14.5m | ecosystem: Environmental > Aquatic > Freshwater > Lake | place: Spain: Castile-La...
TGTTGTAAATATTTTTTAAAGCGTCCCAACGTGGATCAGATGCTGGTTTTTCGTCTTCATCTTTTCCTTCATCAATATTCAATTTACTGATAAATAGTTGGTTGTGTTCTTTACCAGCGTCTTCACAACTAATTTTAGTTGGAATGGCTAATAAAAAGTAATCATATATAAATTGTTTAAAATCAAACTCATGTAATCCTTTTGGTAAATAAATGATTTCGTCATCATTTAAATTCTCGGGACCATCAGTTAATTTAACCAACAAATCATATGTTTTATTTAAAGGTAATTCAAACTCATCTAAACAAGTATCGCAAGTGGTACCAATTAAACCATTGATATTGAACTGCATTTCAAATACATTTTCCTTTTTGTTTATTAATAAATCGCATTTAGCATCCACATTTTCAAAATGCTTATCTGTCATATCTATGAACAAATCGGCAATTATTGGAAAACTTAATTCGTTTAACCCAAATCGGAGTTTATTGAACTCAACTATGTATGTTTTTGTTTTCAACCTTAAAATAAAGCCCACAAATGTAGTTTTTTGTGAATAAAATCTTAGCATTATTTTCAAAAAAAATAAAAAAAAAGCATTTTTGAATTTCAAATTATAAAAATCATTTGATTTACAGATGTTTAAAAAAATAAAAATTGTTTATGGAAAAGTTAGTGTCAGATATTTGAAATTTGCATCTATTTTTTAAAAAATGAAAACATTTTTCAACTTAACTGTGTTTAGCTTTCAATGAATCAAAATCCCCAACTTATAAATGTTTTAAACGAATTTGCAAAAGCTAGTGATCACAAAATTGATTTTGTAACTCTTCACAAATCAAAAATTAGATTTCAAATTCCTGCTACTAATAATTTTACTTTATTTACCGAACAACTCAATAATATTGGTTCGTTTGCAAATTTTGTTTTTGAAGTTAGGGTTTGCAGTAAATCAGATTTTAAAATTATTACTAACAAAACTACATTTCCTATTATTTACTTCAAAACTGGTAAAACCGAACTTGTACCTGTTTTATTGAAGCATTATGCAAAAAAAGGATACGAAACCATTGAATTTTATAAAGATGAGAATATTGAAAAGATTTACAATTCATTAGATGAACTATCAAAATCGGCTAAAACACTTCCCGATTTAGTAAAAGACAATGAATTACAAGAAGAAATTTTTGAAGTTTCTGATTCAACAGAAGTACAGATTATATACATTACTGGTTTCAATATTGGTTCTATTTTAAATTACGACCACAAGGAAAAAATTAGTCCTTTCCAACGATTTATAAGTTTACTTAAAACCGAAAAAAGAGACATCAAATACATTTATTTTTTTGCCATATTAATTGCAATAATCAATTTGGCATTGCCATTAGGAGTTCAGTCAATTGTTGGGTTAATTTCGGGCGGGTTATTATTAGAATCGGTAGTTATTTTAATTGCCATGGTAATAACTGCCACTGGATTATCGGGCTATTTACAAATTCAACAATTAAAAATGGTTGAAATATTGTTACAACGTGTGTTTGCTAATATTACTTTTGAATTTGCTTGGCGATTGCCTAAAGTAAAAACCGAAATTTTATTAAAAAACTACACTCCCGATATGGTCAATCGTTTTTTTGATGTGTTAACAATTCAAAAATCATTGCCCAAAATTTTGATTGATTTAACAGCAGCACTTATCCAAATTTCGTTTGGTTTACTTCTATTATCGTTGTACCATCCTGTATTTATTGGCTTTGGGTTTATAATAATTGTAATAATTATCATTATATTTTACACAACAGGAAAAAAAGCATTAGAAACTAGTATTTCCGAATCGAAATACAAATACAAAGTGGCATATTGGTTACAGGAAATTGGCCGAAATATCAATGCTTTTAAACTAGCTGGAAATTCCAATTTACCCATTCAAAAATCGGATCATTTACTGAGCAATTATATTAGTTATAGAAATAAGCATTTTAGAATTTTACTAAAACAATATGCAGCCATAGTATCGTTTAAAACTCTGATTACTGCTTCTTTACTAATTTTAGGTAGTTTTTTAGTAGTAAACAAACAAATAAATTTAGGACAATTTGTAGCTGCAGAACTAATTATCGTTTTAATTATAAACTCGGTCGAAAAATTGATTTCTACGTTAGAAGTATTTTACGATTTATTAACTGCATTTGACAAAATAGGCCAAGTAACCGATTTAGAAACAGAAAGCAATAGTGGCAGAGAATTACATGATTTAGAAATAAACAAAAATTTCCAAATAAAAACCACCAATTTATCATACAAATATCCTGGTTCAAAAAATTATACACTAAACAATTTAAATTTTGAAATAAACAAAGGTGAACACATTTGCATTACTGGTTATGGCGACAGCGGAAAAACTACTTTTATAAAAATATTGGCCGGTTTATATAATAATTTTGATGGAGCATTTACATTGAACAATGTTTCGTTACGTGATTTAAATATAGATGCATACCGAAATATAGTTGGTGACAATTTACTTCAAGACGAAATATTTGAAGGAACCATAGAAGACAATATTATTATGGGCAGAAATAATATTGAATTTAAAGAAGTAATTAATGCCATAAAAATAGTTGGGTTAACTGATTTTATAGCTCAATTATCGGAAGGAATGCAAAGCAATTTACTTTCGGCAGGCACAAATTATCCTAAAAGTGTAATTCAAAAAATATTGTTAGCAAGAAGTTTTGTTCAAAAGCCTAAACTGCTCATTATAGATGACTTTTTTTACAATATGAACCAAAAAGAAAACACAAATTTATTAGATTATATATTTGAAAATAAAAATTGGACTTTAATAATGGTTACTTCACAAGCCAGTATTATGAAGCGATGCGATAAAATTTGTATTATGAACAATGGAAAAATTTCAGAAATGGGCACTTACAATGACCTTTTAGCAACCAATTCATTAACCAATTTTTTTAATTAAAATAGAAATGGACCAAAACCCCTATAATAATATATCGAATGAGCTAAAAAACAGCTCGCTTTATACTGTAAAACTAGTTAACACTCCTAAAAAATTTAAGATTATTAGGAATTGGCTAGCAGCTATATTTTTTATACTTTTTTTATGCTTGTTTTTGCCATGGCAACAAAACATAAGTGGTAAAGGAAAAGTTACACCTTTTGCACCGGAAGATAGACCACAAAATATTCCATCGATTATAGCTGGAAGGATAGAAAAATGGAAAGTTGTAGAAGGTCAATTTGTAAAAAAAGGTGATACTTTGGCCATTATTAGTGAGGTAAAAGAAAAGTTTTTCGACCCACAATTATTGGCTAGAACCCGAGGTCAAATTAATAATAAAATAGATGGTTTGGAGGCAAAAAACAGAAAAATTGTAGCTTTAGAAAAACAAATTGATGCCTTAAAAAGCAGTGTTTCGATAAAACTAAAAATGTCAAAAAACAAAGTGCTACAAAGCGAATTTGCTGTAAAAGCTGAAAGAGGTAATTATGATGCTGCAAAAGTAAATGAAACACTTTCGCGAAATCAGTTTGAAAGACTAAATGAACTTTATAAAAAAGGTTTGGCATCGTTAACCGAAATTCAGAACCGAACTAGCAAAATGCAAGAAGCAAAATCGAAAATGATAGAGGCTGAAAACAAATACAATAAAGCTGAAAATGAGTTGATAAATGCACGAATTGATTTGAATTTTATAGAAGCAGAATACGTTGATAAAATATCGAAAGCAGAATCAATTTTAGAGGAAACAGCAGGCGAACTTTTTGAAAGCCAAGCTGATTTAATAAAACTTCGAATTGAATACAGTAACTACCAATTACGAAGCGGTTTTTATGCCATTAAAGCACCTCAAGATGGATATGTGGTTCAGGTTTTAAAAGCTGGAATTGGTGAAACAATAAAAGAAAACGAATACTTAGCTACCATAGTTCCTGCCAATACCAAAACTGCAGTTGAAATGACAGTAAGGGCGTTGGATATGCCCCTTATTTATATTGGTTGTAAAGTTCGGATTCAATTTGATGGTTGGCCGGCTTTAGTATTTAGTGGTTGGCCAAGTGCTAATGTTGGAACATTTGGTGGATTGGTAAAAGTAATAGACAGAAATGCTGATGAAAACGGTAATTTTAGAATATTAGTAGTTCAAGATCCTAACGATAATGCATGGCCCGAATTAATAAGAGCTGGTGGCGGTGTTTATGGTTGGGCCATGTTAAATAGTGTTCCTGTTTGGTATGAATTATGGCGTCAATTCAATGCATTTCCTCCTGATTTTATACAGCAGCCAAATTTGAATAAAAACAAAAAGTAAGTAAGTAAAATTTAGAAAAAATGATTAAAAAAAACCATCAAATAATTTTTATTTTTTTGCTTTTAACTCATGGGAAATTATTGCTTGCGCAACAAGATTCCTTGGTACTTACATTTCAAGATTTTTACCAACAAGTAGTATTATTTCACCCAATTGCAAAGCAAGCAAATTTACTTAACGATGCTGCAAAAGCTGAGTTGTTGGCTGCCAGAGGAGCCTTTGATCCAATTATAAGTGCTGGTTATGAAAGTAAAATGACTAATGGAAAAAATAGCTATACTTATTTTGAGCCTCAAATAAAAATTCCAACTTTAATTGGCATTGATTTAAAAGCTGGTTACGACCAAAGCGATGGAATAGCGGTGAGTAGCGAAAGGGCAAAAATAGTAGAAAATAATGGAGTAGTGAGTCATCAATATGGTGAATATGGTATGTTTTATGGTGGATTAAGTGTACCTGTTTTAAGAGGTTTGCAAACTGATAGCAGAAGAACAATATTGCGCCAAGCCCAATATTTACAAAGATTAAATGAAGCAGAACGCGTAAAACAAATCAACAAATTATTTTTAAATGCTGCCAAAGATTATTGGGAATGGCAATTGAGTTATGAAAAATTACGATTGACACAATTCAACTTTAAATTAGCCGAAAACAGGTTCAATTTTATAAGTAACAGAATAAAAGCTGGCGAAGACAAACCTATAGACAGTGTTGAAGCATTGATTGAGTTAAAACGCAGAGAAACGCTTTTGTTAGAAATGGAATTGGAGTTTAAAAACAATAGTTTAAGTTTAAGTAATTATTTGTGGAACAATAAAAATGAAGCGCTGCAATTAAGAGGAAACATTGTTCCATCGGAACAAGGAAATGAAGTAAATATAATTGCCAATGATTCTGTTCAAAGAATGGTAAATTTTGCAGAAAATAACCATCCTGAATTACAAAAATTACAATTTAAAAACAAGCAATTATTGATGGATAAAAAGTTGGCAATTGAAAATATAAAACCTCAACTTAATTTAGAATATTATCCATTTCAAACATATAGTAAAGGCGCTCAAAACGATGTAAACAATGTGTTTGGACGACAATATAAAATGGGAGCAAGTTTTTACAGTAGTTTGTTTTTAAGAAAAGAAAGAGGAAAATTACAGCAAGCAAATATTAAACTAAAAAACAACGATTTTGAAACACAAATTACCAAACGAGAAATAGTAAATGATGTTTTTGCAAACTATAATCAATTGAAAAATTTAGAACAATTACTAGCTATTCAACAAACGTTGGTTACTAATTCAATTGCATTGCGAAATGCAGAAGAAACAAGGTTTGAAAGCGGTGAAAGCTCTTTGTTTTTAGTAAACTCACGCGAACGAAGTTTAATAGAATCACAAATAAAACAAGCTGAAATAAAAAGTAAATACGCCAAAGCAAAAGTTCAATTACAGTGGGCTAGTGGTGTAAAAATGTTCTAGAAAAATGCTAAAAATGCTGAACTATTAAAAAATAAATGGGCATGCCAACTGTTATATTTACCGGAAAAGTAATGGCCAATGCCATGGGTAAATAAAGTCCTGGATTTGCTTTTGGAACATTAATTTTCATGGCAGCAGGAACAGCAATGTAGGAGGCACTAGCGGCCAAAACTGCAAACATAAAACGGTTAGAAATATCTGTTGTAATAAATGAACTTAAATAAGCAAAAACACAACCATTAACTATTGGAATTAAGACCGCAAAAAGAAAAGGAAACCAACCAAATGAAAAGAATGACTTTAGTTTTTTGCCACTTGAAATACCCATATCTAATAAAAAAATAGCTAAAAAACCTTTGAACAAATCGGTAGTAAAAGGCTTAATTCCTTCGGCTTGTTTGTCGCTAGCCAAAAGGCCAATTACCAAACTTCCTAAAATTAATAATACACTTCCATTGGTTAATGAATGTTTGAGGACTTCACTCTTATGAATTGAATTTGATTGTTCTTTATTGAAAACAGAAATTAGCACTAAACCAATTATTATAGCAGGCGATTCCATTAAAGCCATTATAGCAACCATGTGTCCGTGTAAACCCAATTGGTGCGATTCGAGGTATGAAACTGCAGTTACAAAAGTTACCGCACTTACTGAGCCATAAGCTGCTGCAATTGCTCCTGCATCAAAAACATTTAACTTGCGTTTCAAAATAAAAAATGTGTAGAAAGGAATAATCAATGAAATAAAAATACCAAATATCATTGACCATAAAATTTCACTAGTAAAAACTTCGTGAGAAAGCTCTTGACCGCCTTTAAATCCAATTGAGAACAATAAATAGATAGTTATAAATTTTGACGAATTGGGTGGTATTTCTAAATCACTTTTTAAATACACGGCCAAAATTCCAAGTACAAAAAATAGTAATGCAGGATTTCTAAGATTTTCGATTAATAAGTTTATATCCATTTTTGTTTTTACAATTATTCAACTAAACAAAAAAAGATTGTAAGTGTTTTATATATAATTTTTACATTAGAAAAATGGTTGTATAAAAACAAAAAAGGTTGTCCTTTTGAGACAACCTTTTTATACTTAATTTTTAAAAATTTAGTAATTAATTACAGCTTGTTTTGATTGATTTCTGGCATTTGTCCATGTTATTTTATAACCATAAGGGCAACCGCTAGTAACCGGATTTCCTGCAATATCAACACCAAACGTTGCTGATATCTCTCTCGATAATCTTTTATGTGTTTTTATTCCACTTTCTGGAATCCAAGCACCATTAAAACAAGTACTATTTGAACTATAAACAACCGTTTGGTTAATAATAGTAGAAAATGCGTTTCCACCTCTATTAGTTCCTGAAACAACAATATTATCAATGCCATTTTCAGAACCAAACCCTGAAATTTTTACTTTTGGAATTCCATTAGCAGTAATTAATATTTCACGTTGACGGAAAATATTCCAAGTTCTAGTAGTAGCATCTTCAAACATTATTGTCATATTTCCTGTAATTCTATGAATAATACTTGGACCACCTGCAGTTAATAAACCAACTATTCCACCGTTAACATTGGTAATAACATGCGTTCCATTAATGGTAATACTTTTGTTAGTATTATTGTTTTTTACCATTAGGTTAATAAATGTAATTGTAATTACTGAATTTACGTCTCTCCATTTATTACCTGATGTTAATTGAACAGTAATTTGTCCGGTGCGATAACGGCTTCCATCTTGGTTATTTCCGTTATAAGTAATAATAAACTTTTTGTCGGCAATAACTGAATCAATGGTTGCGCCAGCTATTCTAAATCCTTTTCCTAAACTTGAAGCCGACATGGTATTGTTCACATCGTTTAATGAATTTTCCGATTCGTTGGAATAGCTCGATTCATCGGCTGAATGCTGTAATTGTGAAGCAGTATCGTCCGAATTATCTTCTTTAGCTGCTTTTTTGCATGACTGAGTGCTAAAAGTAAATAAACCTATTAGCAGAATTAGTAAACTGATTTTTGTGGTTTTCATATTATTTATTTTTTTAATTGTTTGTTCTGTGATGTAATAAAAAATAAATGGTTTAATTGGTTGAAATTATTTTTTTATTTTAAAAATCACATTATTCAAATCATTTCCAAAATTTACAATTCAATTACTACATCATCTTGGAAAATTAAACTTCCCGGTTTTAATAAAATAGCTTTCACAGTTCCTGCAAAAGGTGCAACTACCGTACTTTCCATCTTCATGGCTTCAATGGCAAATAATGGTGTATTTTTTTCAATTACATCGCCAACAGCCACCAAAATTTTTGAGAGTTTGCCTTGCAATGGTGCGCCAATTTCATTGTCGCTAGTCACTTTTTTGTTTGCCAAAATACTCGATTTAAAAGTTTTATCTTTCACATCAATGGCACGTGTTTGACCGTTTAATTTAAAGAAAACACTTCTCATTCCATGTTCATCGGGTTCGGTAACATACATCATTCTCACCAATATACTTTTTCCTGGTGCCAACTCAATCAGACTTTCTTCATTGGCATTTAGCCCATAAAAAAATGCAGTACTAGGTAAGTAATATACATCGCCATATTGCTCGCGGTGAGCTGCATATTCTTCAAATACTTTTGGATAAAACAAGTAACTTAATAAATCTAAGAAGTTGTAATCATTTCCAAATTTTGCTTTAAAATCAGCAAATTCTTTGTCAAAATCTATTGGAGGTAAATGTTCATTTGGTCTGTTTGTAAAAGGTTCTACATCTTTTAAAATAAGCTTTTGTAAATGTTTGGGAAAGCCTCCATCCGACTGACCCAAATCGCCTTTCAATAATCCAATTACACTATCAGGGAATGAAATGCTATCGCCATTGGCAAAAATATCGAATTTGGTATAGCCATTGGCAGTCATAAACAAAGCCATATCGCCTACTACTTTGCTCGATGGTGTTACTTTTATAATATCGCCAAAAAGTTCATTGGCTACCACATAATTCTTTTTAATGGTTTCAAACTTATCTTCTAAACCCAAGCCACGCGCCTGCGGACGCAAGTTTGAATATTGTCCTCCTGGAATTTCATGGTCGTAAACTTCGGCTGTTCCAGCCTTCAATTCGCTTTCAAAAGGATAATACCATTCGCGCACATCTTCCCAATAATTGCTAAACTCGTTTAACTTATGAATATTGATTTTACATTCTCTTTCTTGACCTTGCATCATGGCAACAATCGAATTGAAATTAGGCTGAGAAGTCAATCCGCTCATACTCGATAAACTTACATCTACAATGTCAACTCCAGCTTCAATGGCTTTTAAATATGTGGCAGGTTGAATGCCACTGGTATCGTGAGTATGCAAGTGAATTGGAATGTCTATTGATTTCTTCAATTCAGTAATTAATATTTCCGCTTGGTAAGGTTTTAACAAACCTGCCATATCTTTTATGCCCAAAATATGTGAGCCAGCATCTTCTAATCTTTTTGCTAAATCAAGGTAATAATTCAGGTTGAATTTTTTGTTTTTATTAGGGTCTAAAAAATCACCACTGTAGCAAATACAAGCTTCAGCAATTCCATTGGTTCTTTCGTTAATGGCATTAATAGAAACTTTCATTCCTTCTATCCAATTCAAAGAGTCGAAAACACGGAACACATCAATGCCATATTCCCAACTTTTTTCTATAAATTTTTCTACCAAATTATCAGGATAAGCCGTGTAACCAACTGCATTTGCACCACGAATTAACATTTGAAAAAGTGTGTTTGGAATGGCTTCACGCAATAGTTGTAAACGTTGCCAAGGATCTTCGTGCAGAAAGCGCAAAGCCACATCAAAAGTGGCACCGCCCCACATTTCTAAACTAAATAATTCAGGGTGGTTTTTAGCATAACTTTCAGCTATTTTTAGCATATCAATTGTGCGAACTCTGGTAGCTAATAAACTTTGATGTGCATCTCTAAAAGTAGTGTCGGTATAAAGAATATTCTTTTCGTTTTTTATGGTTTCAATGAACTTTGGTCTGCCCAAATCATTCAACATATCTTTAGTGCCTTTTGGATAAGCTGCATATTTATCAAAACTTGGAATATTTGGATGTCTGAATTGAATATTTGGATTGATAGATTTTACATCTTCATTTCCATTTACATAAATATTGGCTAAGTATTTTAAGGTTTTGGTACCACTATCTTTACGCTTACCAAAAGTAAATAACGAAGGATTATCTTGAATGAAATTTACCGTGCACTGACCACCAATAAATGTAGGGTGACGCAATACATTTTCTAAAAAAGCAATATTGGTTTTTACACCCCTAATTCTAAACTCAGAAAGCACTCGAATTAAGCGTTCACAGGTTTCGGGAAGGGATCGTCCTTTGGCAGTAACTTTTACCAATAAGGAATCAAAAAACGGTGAGATTTTTACACCCGGATAACTACTTCCTTCATCTAATCTAATACCATGTCCACCCGCATTTCTGTATGCAATAATGGTTCCGTAATCAGGTTGAAAATTATTGGCAGCATCCTCAGTTGTAATCCTACATTGAATGGCAAAACCTTCGCAAACAATATCGCTTTGATGATGAATATTTATTTCAGGCGAATCCAATCGTGAACCCTTTGCAATAAGCAATTGATTTTTTACAATATCTACACCAGTAACTTCTTCGGTTACGGTGTGTTCTACTTGAATTCTCGGATTTACTTCAATGAAAAATATGTTTTCTTCTTTGTCCACCAAAAACTCAACAGTTCCAACATTATTGTAATTTACTTTTTTGCAAATTGCAATGGCATATTCATATAGTTTGGTTTTGGTAATGGCTTTTAAACTTGGGCTTGGCGCCATTTCCACCACTTTTTGAAACCTGCGTTGTACCGAACAATCACGCTCAAATAAATGCAGCAAATTTCCATAATTATCACCCATTATTTGCACTTCAATATGCTTAGGTTGATCTATAAATTTTTCAAAAAATATGGTTCCATCGCCAAAAGCAACTTGGGCTTCGTTTTTGGCTTCGGTAAATTGTTTTTCTAAATCGTCCATGCTGCGCAATACTCTCATGCCACGTCCGCCACCGCCCGCAGCGGCTTTTATCATAATGGGTAAACCAATTCTGGTTGCTTCTTGCAAAGCAATTTCAACACTGGTTAACTCTAATTTGCTATCTTCAATAATTGGAACTTGTGCTTCAATGGCTACTTTTTTTGCCATTACTTTATCGCCTAAGTTCAACATTACTGTTGGCTCAGGACCAACAAAAATAATTCCTTCGTCTTTGCACCTTTGCGCAAACTTTGCATTTTCACTTAAAAAACCATATCCAGGATGAATGGCATCTACGTCATTATTTTTAGCAACCCTTATAATTTCATCAATGTCTAAGTAAGGTTTTAGTGGTTCGGTTTCATCGCCAATTTGATAGCTTTCATCTGCTTTATAACGGTGCAATGAATACCTGTCTTCGTAAGTATAAACAGCTACAGTTTTTAAATGTAATTCACTTGCTGCTCGCATTACGCGAATGGCTATTTCGCCACGATTGGCAACCAATAATTTTTTCATAACTTGATGGTTAATTAATGGGTGCAAACTATAAAAATTACTGAATAAAATTACTGTGTTTCAAAATAAAAAAAATGAGAATTGTATCTTATTTGAGGGAATATTTATTTCAATGGCTTGGTAAATAGTAGAAATTTTTGTGGCTTTATAGCCCATAGGCACTAGCTGTGTCTAAATTAGTTATTATCAATTTGTATTGGTTTAACCCAAAACACGCATTTGTAAATCTATTACGATTCAAATATACTTCAAATCAGCGTTTCCTTCAATTTGAAAAACGTAGCCCTGCTTTGAATATAAAATTTAAGGAATTAATTTATTGTATATTTAACTCTCAAACCGAAGTTCTATTGCGTATTCTGGGTTAATAACGCCATATATCGTCAAAACCTATTTTTACTTGGGCTAATTCCTGTGTAGTTATTTTTCCTATTTTTCTTAGCAGCCTTTCTTTGGCAATAGACCGAATATGAAAAGTAAGTATTTCAGAAATAGTACTTAATGCGTTATCTTCATTAGGCTGTAACACCACATTGCCTTTATAATTCTTAATTTTAGTTGTAAGCGGACAACAAATTACAGTATTAAGGTAAGTGTTAGCTAAATTACCACTAACAATAACCACAGGGCGCATGCCAGCTTGCTCACTACCCTGTGTAGGGTTTAAATTAACATACCAAATTTCGCCCTGTTTCATTTTTCATTTGGTAGTTGTTTCATGTACTCAATCATCCCTTCTTCGGCTATTGAAAGCATATCGGTATCATCGGCCATTTGTTTGTAAGATTTGGCGTATGCAGCTCGGTTTAATTGGTCAAGGTACAAACTAAGCGCTATTTCTATTAGCTTGTTTTTGGGCATAGAAAGTTCTTTAGCCTTTATTTCAAGGAGGTTAAGCAGTGTATCGGGAAGTGAACTAGTGAATGTAGCCATTTGTTTTGTATTTACGTTTTACAAATATAAAATTTATTTACAAAAAAGAAATTATACTTTTTACTGAGCAAATTCCAACCATTCATTATTGGTAATAGCTAGTTTTAGTTTTTTCAAATAGGCTGTTTGTTTTATATTTTATACCATAAGTAAATCCCTACGGGATTAAGTTTGTTTTTTAATCAAAATCTTTGTCCCATCGGGACAACCTTATGGTAGAAAAAAACAAACAAATACCAACCAAAGCCCCAAATGGGCGACCTTGTTTTAATGGCAATAAATGAAAAAAAAATAGTAGAAATTTTTGTGGCTTTATAGCCTCTTTAGCGTATTGAATTGAGAGATGAATCTACAATAGTAGAAATTTTTGTGGCTTTATAGCCCAGTTGCTTCAGATCCATATCTTTCTCATCTACAATAGTAGAAATTTTTGTGGCTTTATAGCCATTTAAATACTTATGTTTGTGTAGAATATCTACAATAGTAGAAATTTTTGTGGCTTTATAGCCCAAAAGCGCTATATATAATCACATTATATCTACAATAGTAGAAATTTTTGTGGCTTTATAGCCCATTTACGAGTCATGTAAGTACCATTTCATCTACAATAGTAGAAATTTTTGTGGCTTTATAGCCTATCATTTTGCCAAATATAACCACCAATCTACAATAGTAGAAATTTTTGTGGCTTTATAGCCAGTAAAAGGCGACCAATATGGCGATGCGATCTACAATAGTAGAAATTTTTGTGGCTTTATAGCCAAAAATAAACCACAGCTTGAAATAATATCTACAATAGTAGAAATTTTTGTGGCTTTATAGCCTTTTTTGCTTCTTCGCTTGAGTTAGAATCTACAATAGTAGAAATTTTTGTGGCTTTATAGCCCTACCCTCATTTGCAGCCATACTTTCATCTACAATAGTAGAAATTTTTGTGGCTTTATAGCCAAAATTGATATAATCAAGAAACTTGAGATCTACAATAGTAGAAATTTTTGTGGCTTTATAGCCAACATTGCTAGTTACAGTATTGACAATAATCTACAATAGTAGAAATTTTTGTGGCTTTATAGCCAACGTATACGAGAGGAATTAGGCATTTATCTACAATAGTAGAAATTTTTGTGGCTTTATAGCCATCTTGAATTTTGGGGTAGGGGTTTTGAATCTACAATAGTAGAAATTTTTGTGGCTTTATAGCCAAAGGCAATAGGCAAATATGGCTTAGATCTACAATAGTAGAAATTTTTGTGGCTTTATAGCCCTTATTTGTATTTATGCAAGTGCCTTCTATCTACAATAGTAGAAATTTTTGTGGCTTTATAGCCATCTAGCTTTGACACGTGGCGCAATTGATCTACAATAGTAGAAATTTTTGTGGCTTTATAGCCATCACAAGGTTTGAGGTTAGATTACTCTTATCTACAATAGTAGAAATTTTTGTGGCTTTATAGCCGGTGAAGCTTCGAGTCGTGTGTTTGTATCTACAATAGTAGAAATTTTTGTGGCTTTATAGCCTTTTAAGAGCAGTTCAGGATCAATTTTATCTACAATAGTAGAAATTTTTGTGGCTTTATAGCCAATGTATGCTCTCACATCAATCACAAATCTACAATAGTAGAAATTTTTGTGGCTTTATAGCCACTATGTGGTTTCAAAAGTAACCAAAGTTCCTTATTTATCAAGTAAAGCCAAAAAAATAAATGAGTAGTAATTTGCCCCCCCTTATCTAAACAGTTGAGAATACTTTTTTAATAATTAAATTATTATCAAGTCTTTATCAATTAAACCTGCGCTTCCATATCTTATGGTATCGCTGTGGTTTGCTTTAAATACATAAATACTATCGCCACCTTCAAATCTTTTTTTGAATTTACTGTCAATTGCGTTCAGCACAATATCTAATATTCGTTTTGAATTTTGGATTTCGTAAACTGAAAACTGAACACGAACACCATACTTAGATAAAAACTTAGAAAAATGAGTTCTTAACTGATTGTCCGAAATGTCGTAGGTAACTATAATTACGTTATTCATAAGTAAAATTTGGATAAGTTATAACACTTTTACGCCCCATAAAAGAACGATAATATTGTTGAATATATTTATAAATGGTAGATTTATTAGCAATAATGGCTTCAAAGAAAATTTGAGTATATGCTTTGTTAAATTCCGATTTTAGGTAATACGCGTTTTTCCTTTTTTCAAAATCCGATGGTTTAAAAGTTCCATATTTTATTGATTTGCGAATTTGATGGTCTATTATACACCTAAATGGTTCCATTAGGTCACAAATTAAACTTTTACGCCTAAACCAAAGTTGGTGATATACGCCCATGTATGGATCAAAACCAAATAAGCGAGTCATACATTCTATATAGTTAAAAAGCATGGTGTAACCTATGTCTAAAGTAGCATTTAGCGAATCTATTTTAACTCTTGGAAGGCGTTGCTGCCAATTAGCAAATTCAAAGTAGGCACTAAAAAAATGTTTGGCTATGTTGCCTTCCAAACCCATTAATTCCCTAAAATCTTCACAGTAGTCTATTTTATCCAAACCAGCCATAATATTGTTTTTGGCTAACGTCATTGCATCGTTTTTTTCTCTGGTTTTATCCAATAAACTAAACTGATTATTTATTTTATTTCTAATTATATGTTTGGCTATTGTTAAATTACCTTTTGTTTGTTCAAACTGTTTTTTGCGTAACAAAAAATTGGCTTCAGCCATGTTTCCAAAATAAAACACTGGTCTAAAGTTAGGTTTCATAACTACTAAAGGTATTCCATGTTTGTTACAATGTTCAATTAACGAAGTGGTTAAAGTGGTGTGCCCAATAATCATTAAGCCTAAAATTTTAGGAAACGGTAACTTTGTAATGGCTTTGTTGGTTCGGGTATCTTCCAACATAAGCCTACCGTTACTCACTTTTAGGTTTTGATGTTCTGTTCCATTAATTACAAACAGACTGCGGTTTTCAATGTCTTTATGCGTAAACATGGTCTAATTGGGTTTTATCGCAAAGGGCAGCATAAATACAATGCTTGCACTTTTCGGGGTTAACATTTATTTCTGAATCAAAATCAAACCAGGCTATTTTTCTAATATGATTTCGTAGCTCTTCAAAATTGGCTTTATTGGGTATAGGAGTAGGAAAAGTTTGATGGTTTTTTATTGAATAAAATTCAAGTTCGTTTACCTCAAATCCCATTTCAGTTAATGCAAAATAATGACACCAAATTTGGTAGTAATATCCTTGGTAAAGTGTTTTTATTTCATATTTACTTTCTACCAATTTTTTTTCCTTCACATAATAAGTATCTATTTTTCCGTACACCCCTAATTTGTTGCTTATAACATAAGCACCTTTAATGGTTTCGGGCTTTTCATCCTCAAATGAATCAATATCATTATGTGCTGTTTTGCCTACTTGCTGAGGTTTTGCACTATACAAATCCTCAGCATTATTGTCAAATACTTGGTGTAGATAAACAGAGTATGGACAAAACACAAAATCGTTTAAATAAGTTATTGGTAAATAAGTTTCCATAATTATTTTGTTCAATATGTCAAAGAACTGTTGGGAATAAATGGTTTAGTTTTTTTGTACAAATGCTAGCCATTCTTTATTGGTTATGGCTAGTTTTAGTTTCTTCAAATCGGCTGTTTGTTTTATTTGTTCTATTACCCACAAACCTTTGCGGGCTATATTAAAAGCACCATTGGCATCGGCATTTTGTGGTAGGTTATTGGCAGCGGTATCACTGTTGTAAAACTCCCCTTTTTTATTTGCCACAGGCGATATTAAATAGTCAATATTGCTATTGGTAACACTGTTTCGCATTTGTAATATTAGCTTAAACAAATAAATCAATTCTTCAAAAAATGCTTTGTCGGTTTGGCTAGTAATACTAGCTTTTAAAATGTTGCTTTTGTAATTAATGGCATACTTGTTAAACAATGCTTCAAAAGCTTTGGTTAAGTTAATTTGTTCATTGTCCCATTGGTTATTTTGTATTGGGTTTCTATAAGTTCTTATTCGCATTCCATAACTACAAATAGTCCAATTGGTTTGTGTGCCTTCGGCCTTATTGGTAAATTGGCTATAGTCAAAATCAAATTCAAAGTAATTAGCCTTGGCATTATAGTTTATGGTTTTAAATAAATTGAAAAATGCTTGTGCTTTTTCTATGCTTTCATACTTTATTTGGAATAGGTTTACAAAACCAGTAACTGGATCCATTTTACTGGTATTCCAAGCTGGTACATAATATAAAAAGCCACTTTGTCTTCCCATTTTCTGAAAACTTTCAAACTTATTGGTCAATTGCAAAGCATTTAAAGTTCCACCTATTTCTGTAGCAGTTTTCTTTTTATCTACATAATAGTTTAGTTTATCTATCAGCATTTTTTCAAACTTTTGATACACTTGTTTTTCTACTTTTTGTCTGCCACGCATAAAGCCCATATTCAAATCTTCCAGTACCACTATGGCATTGTATTTTACCATTAACTCAGTAATTTTATGAATTACTTGGCTTAAATAACCTTCTTTTAGTTCCTTAATGGTTTCTATGGTTTTCCAGTTTTTGCGGGCTTCATCGCGTCCGCCTTCTTTGGCATCTAATAAAGTATGATAATTGGTTTTGTAATTATTGCCATTGTATTCATTTACTATTTCGTTCAGCGAAAACTGCTCTTTTATATTTCCTGCTGAGTCAATTACTGTAAGGTATAACAAATGCCTTTCACCTCTGTCTATTCCTATAATATGGCTAATTCCATTTTGCTGAATTTCTTGGTTTACATCGGTATTTAAACTTCCAGTTCCATTGGCTTTAAAGTTTAAGGTAATGGGAACATGGAACTGAAATTTGTTTACTGTAAATCGTTTATCTTTTATAATGTCGTAACTAAAAGTACTTTGTTTTTTTGTGTTTAGTTCGTTTTTATTATTAATAGCTTGGTTGGCTTTATGGACAATGGTGTTTTCGGGTTTTATACTTCCCTTACGGTAAAACACTTCTGCTTGTCCGTTTAGTTTATAAACTACATTGTTTAAGTTATTTTCGTCAAACAGCATTTTCCAATAAAGGGTGTGCATATTGGGTGTGCCTTTGCTATTGGGCGAAAAATCTTTATTGTAAATTTGGAATAAATACAACTTGCCTTCGGCTACCAATTGGTTCATATAATCAGCACCTATATTGGTGTAAGAAATGGTGTAACCTTGGTTTTCAACTTCACGGTAAAACTCATCAATACTTTCATATTGAAGTGTTGGTTTAAACTCAAAACCATAGTTTGTCCATTCAGGATGTTTGTTTATTGATGCTTTAAAAAAATCAATTATTTTTCTGCAATCAGTAACACTAAAATCAAGCTTTTCATAACCATCTTGAGGTTGTCCATTTTTAGTATGCGTACCAGTATTTCTAATTCTTAATATTTCTTCACTAGGCGCATAATGCTTAATATTACTGTTACTAAAAAATACTTTTGGTAGCATTTTACTAGCACCAGGCAGTAATTTATAATTTACCTTTTGAAAGTTTTCTGAAGATTTTGTTTTTGGAATTTCTCTAAACACTTTGTTGTGTTTTTTGTCCATTATTCCCAAGTAATAATTACCATCTTTTACAAATAATACCGATGTATTGGCTTCTTCTTTGTTCACATCCCAACCATCTAATAAAGTACTGTTTTCAAAATTCAATTTTATTTTTTCGGTACTATATGGCTTGCGTGTTAAGTAATTTCTTACCTTATTGTAAAGTATTGTTACATGATCAAGCGTATGCCAAAGTTTTTCAAATTCACTGTAAAACTTTTCGTCTTTTTCTGGTTCGTTACCTTTGCCCAAAAGTGGTTTTATAAAATGCTGAATGGCTTTTATACTGTCCAATAATTCTTTTATTTTATCTACACTTTTTTGGTCTTGTAAAAAGTTTTTATTGGCATCATAAGTTTTTAAAGTTTCTTCTACTTGATCATATTTTAAAGCTACTTGTGCAAATAAAGATGGTTTGTTATCTGTTTTTACTTCGCCTAATAATGCAAAGTATTCAGCCACATTTTTGTTATAACTTTGGTTATTTAAAAACAACAAACAATAATTTAAATATTGAATAGAAAAGCTATCAAAACGTTTAAAATATTTGCTTTGTTCTTCTTCATATTTTTCAGTTTCTTTTTTTAGTTTTCCTTTATAACTGCTGTCAAAATCGGCATTAATTGCTTGTTGGAAAACTCCCCAATTACCAAACATTTTTTGTGCTATATCTGTCAATCCTAAATCGTTTTTTATATATATTTTGCTTAAGTCAAACTCTGGCAATTGTTTTAATAAACTGGGTAAAGTGGTGGTTTCATTATTTTTTATTTCAAAAACCAATTTGTTCATCTCTTGGTAAAGTTGCTCCACACTTTCTAATAATTCAGCATCAGTTTTAAACTCCTCTGGCAAAAACGAAATGGCATTTCTATCGCTTAGTATCTGTTTAAAAAGTGGTTTTAGTTTGGCTATTTTATCTTTTTTCTCTTTTACAGTTTGGTTGTATAAATTTATATGCTCATTCAATCCTTGAATTTTTGTTTTTCCATCTTCCGATGTGTAACCGCCCAACAAATAATTGTATTTATCTATTCCTAGTTGAGTTAATGTTTCACTAAAATATTCCAACTCAAACATTTCTTCAATATTTGGAACCTGAATTATTGATTCCAACTCTTTCAATAAAACAGTAAATTTTTCACAAACCGGACTTTCCAACACCTTTTCAAAAATGCTTTTATTGTCAATAAACTTGGGTAAGTTTTGGTGAACCAATCTGTAACCAATAGCTGTCGATTTATCCTCAGCCGAATACATATTGGCCCTGTTTTCATTAAATCCTGTAAAGTAAGTAGTAAAGTTTTCAAATTCTTTTACTAGCAACATTTCATCTTCAGTTTGAACAAAATTGAGCAAATCAACTTTAATTAATTCTTTAGCAAACAAGTTTTTGAACTTTGCCTTTATTTCCTCATTAGGATGTTTGTTAAATCTTTCGGCTATTTGTTTCCTTAATTTACACTGAACATCTTCAAATTGTTTTTTCTGAGCATCATCTCTTTTTACTATTTTGTATAAGCTATAATAATCTTCTAGGTTTTTAAGCTGTAACCCCACCAAAGCTTTATTAATAAAATCTTTGTGGTATTCATCTATTATTTTCTTGGTTAATTTGTAGTTTTCTGCTCTTTGCTCATCTTGTTTTAACAGTCCGTTTTTTTCAATATTAGCAAGAGTTGCTCCTTGGGGTATTAACTCAAATCTCAACGTTTTACTTAGTTGGTATTTGTTTGTAAATTTGTTTAATAAGTTTTGGTTTTCCATAGTTTGTTTTATTATTTGTTTGTGTAAAACATATTTGTTTTGTTCTAATTATCTGTTTTCATTTTTTATAATTCGAATTTCGATAAAAAAACATCCTTTGTAACTTGTATGATATAAAAAATCCCGAAACATTCGTTTCGGGATTTTTATTTTACTGAATGTGTAGGCTAATAACTGTTTTTTACTGCACCTTACTTACCGGTTCGCTCCATTCGCCAGGGCCAGCAGTGTTAACGCCACGCACTCTATAAAAACAACGTTTGCCTTGTGGCACTTCATCGTCTACAAATGTTGTTTTTTTACTGGTTTTAAAGAAAGGAAATGGCGGTTTTAGCATTTCTTCTCCATTGGGTCCTACCATTTTTTGCCATTCGTAATAATTGGCAGTTTGTAAAGTGCTAGCAGTTAAAATAAATCCTTCTCCATCATGGTCGTCTTCAATGTTTGCTACATTTGCCTTAGTTGGAATTTCTTTAGCAATTGGTTTTTTAGTAGGTTTTATTCCATATCCACCCAATTTATCTTCAGTTTTAGCATGTAATCCCAATGCTAAGTTAGTAACTTCGTTTATTTGAGTTTGCACCAATAAAACTTTGTTGTGGGCTGCTTTTCTAACCTCCTGTAATTTAGTTTCAGCTAGTTTAATGTCCTCGTCAAACTGAATAAGTTCACCCATCGTGTTTTCCAAATCATTGGGTTTCACTTCTTGGTTTTTCCAAACATCTAGATTGTTTTCCATTCCACTTTTTAAATTGCCCAATTCATCGTGAGCTTCTTGTAAAAACTTGTTTTTCATTTTTTTTTGTTTTTTTTGTTATACTATTTTTTATTTTTTAAGTACTATTTTTTTTTAAAATAGCGGTGTTTTTATTTATTTAAGTACACTTTCTGGCAAAAACTGCGCTCTTTCCGTCAAAACTTGAGCTCTTGTTGGCAAAACTTGAGCTCTTGTTGGCAAAACTTGAGCTCTTGTTGGCAAAACTTGAGCTCTTGTTGGCAAAACTTGAGCTCTTGTTGGCAAAACTTGGGTTAATGTTAGCAGCATGAGTACTATTTTTAAAAATAATAGTGTAATTCTTATCTAACATTTTATATCAAATCATTTTAAAGAACAAAACTCATTACCAAATTTTTTTAGTAAAAAGTATATATTGTCTATTTAAAAATATTTATTCAAACCCTTATTTTTAAACGTTAAAAAATTTTGTTTTATTACATTGATTATTCGTTTTAAAAACATGTTTTAAAAATATTTTTCATATATCTCTTATTTCGTTATCAAAGTAAAGGTTAAAAAAAGAGCTTGTCAATACCCATTATTGGTTAATTTAAAAATATAATTATAGTTAAATAATGATAATAAGTTATTTGCAATTAAATAACATAAACAATACAAAATGAATAATAACAAGGGTTGTTATAAATTTAAAACCACACAATACTAAAAATAAAATATTAGTTATTATTAATATGTATTGTTTTAGCTAATTGATAAAATTCTTTTTTTTGTGTATTTATAAAAAAAGTAATTTAAAAACAATGCGTTATTTTTTACTTGCAGAAATGTTTTTTTTTAAAAATTTAACTCATTTTGGAAATGAGCTATAGATAGCATAATAACAGGCAGTTAAACCAAACTACAAATGCAATTGGTTAACCCAAAATACGCATTAGAAAAGCAATTTTTTTACCAGTAATTCTATGCCTTTATTGCCCAACGTAATTTGGCTGAACGCGCACGTGGATTGCTTCCTACTTCTTGTGGAGTTGGCCTAATGGGATCGGGCGCAACGCTGCAATAAATTCCTTGACGACTTAAACTTTGAAAAGCTTTTTTTACTCTTCTATCCTCGCCTGAATGAAACGAAATAATGGCTACTTTTCCGCCCGAAACTAAGGCATCAGGAAGTTTTTCTAAAAATTTATCTAACACACCAAATTCATCATTTACGGCAATGCGTAAAGCTTGAAATGTTCGTTGACAAGATTTTTTTATTCTATCTATTTTATCGTTTGCAGGTAAAAAATCGAGGGTTTCTTTGATAATGTCTTTTAACTGAGCGGTAGTTTCTACCAATCTGCCTTTTTTTATACTTTTAACTATCGCTTCGGCAATATAAGCGGCATAAGGCTCATCGGCATTTTCAATCAATATTTCTTCTAACTCTTCTTCCGAAACCGTTTTTATAAATGCTGCTGCCGACTTTCCACTTTTAGGATTTAAGCGTAAATCTAAAGGTCCTTCCATTTTCAACGAAAATCCCCTGTCAGGATTATCAATTTGCATGGATGAAACACCTAAATCGGCCAGAACAAAATTGAGTAAGCCTGCTTCATGAACAATTAAATCAATGTTTGAAAAGTTCATTTTACGAGGAAAAAATACATCGGGACCAAAGCCCAAATTAGCCAATCTTTCTGTGGTTTTTGGCAATTCAAATGGATCAACATCGGTAGCAAAAAGTTTCCCGCCAGGAGCTAAACATTTTAGCATTTCATGGCTATGTCCGCCATAACCAAGTGTAGCATCTAACCCAACTTGTCCAGGAGTAATTTGCAAAATTTCCAATATTTCATTGACACAAATAGACCTATGCATACCCGCAGGAGTATTGCCTTTGAGCATTATTTTTTCAATGTCTTTGGCATATTTTTCAGGTTGTAATTCCTTGTACTTTTCATTGAATGTTTTAGGATTTTTTCCTGAATATCTTACCCTGCGAGGTGGTTTTGCATCTTGGTTTTCCATGTGGTAAAATTAGTTTTTTATAGTTGAACATTATTATTTTAAATATCATATCGATATATGTAACATAAATTATATATGATTGCAGGGCAACATAAATTGCTAAAAAATGAACAAAAATATAGTTTACCGAAATATAAAACCAGAAGACAACAAAATCCTTGCAAGCATTATAAGAAGCAGCATTGAAGCTTTAAGTTTGCCAACCGCTGGCACAGCGCACAGTGACCCAACAACCGATGATTTATTCCTCTTATTTACTAAAGAAAATTCTGGTTATATTGTATTAGAAATAGATGGAAAAGTTATGGGAGGTTGTGGTGTTTATCCTTCCAATGGATTGCCAAATCAACATGCAGAGTTGGTGCGATTTTTCCTTGATGAACAAGTTAGAGGAAAAGGTTTTGGTAAAATATTGATGCAAAAATGTGAAGAATTAGCCAAACAATTTGGTTATACGCATTTATACCTTGAATCGTTTCCCGACATGGAAGCCGCTGTTCATTTGTATGAAAAATTTAATTATCAAAGATTGCAAAATCCTTTGGGCAACACAGGACATTTTTCTTGTAATGTGTACATGCTAAAAGAGCTTTAGAAGGTTTCAAATAATTTATTATGAAATTCAGTTTGTAAAATTAACTAGACTTTATTTATGAACCCAACCACCAAACAACAACTAGCAACAAAAAACCCTTGCAAATACATGATTTACAAGGGTTACTTTTTTATTAGTGTGGTGTAGGAGGGAATCGAACCCCCGACACAAAGATTTTCAGTCTTTTGCTCTACCGACTGAGCTACTGCACCGTTTTGTGGGAGCGCAAAAGTAGCTTTTTTAGCTTTTTATGCAAGTTATTTTCTAACTATTTTTTAAATATAAATAATATTCCTTCCAAATCAATTCATTTTCAGAAACTAATGAGAAAAAATAATTTCAAAAAAAATTCTATTCTATAATTATTCAATAAATTCTGGTTTAGTTTAGCTGTTTCAAATAAATATTATTTATAATTGCGCTAATTCAATTTTTGATTTATGATATCACAAATACTTTTTGTAATAATTTCGGGCATTGCCACCTATTTTTTTGTAAAAAACTTAGGAAAAATAAGGCGTAATATATTGTTAGGTAAAGACATTGACAGAACCGACAATAAGCCTGAACGTATAAAAACCATGCTTAAAGTGGCATTTGGACAAACAAAAATGGCTGCTCGCCCAATTCCATTTGTATTGCATTTTATTGTTTATGCTGGTTTTATTCTTATCAATATTGAAGTTTTAGAAATATTAATTGATGGAATTTTTGGAACTCATCGTGTGCTTTCATTCCTTGGACCTGTTTATAATTTAGCCATTGGCTTTTTTGAAATATTGGCTTTTGGTGTACTAGTAGCTTGTATCATTTTTTTATGCAGAAGATTTGTAATAAAAATTGCTCGTTTTCAAAGCCCCGAACTAAAGGGATTTCCAAATAAAGATGCTGCCATTATTTTAACCATAGAAATAGTATTGATGGCTGCTTTGCTAAAAATGAATGCTGCCGATCAAATATTACAAAGCAAATATCCAGCACATTATATCACTGCTGGTTCATTCCCTATCAGTTCATGGTTGTTTGTTCCAATTTACCAGCATTTTTCACCCGAAACTTTAATAGCTTTTGAACGCATAGCTTGGTGGTTCCATATCGTTGGTATTTTTGCATTTATGAATTACTTGCCTTTTAGCAAACATTTTCACGTTATTTTGGCATTTCCAAATACTTATTATTCAAACTTAAATGCCAAAGGCAGTTTAAATAATATGGAATCGGTTACGCAAGAAGTAAAACTAATGCTTGACCCAAGTGCGGTTCCTCCTGAAGGTTACGAACCACCCATGAGTTTTGGTGTAAAAGATGTAACCGATTTAACTTGGAAAAATTTAATGGATGCATACAGTTGCACCGAATGTGGAAGATGTACCAGCAGTTGCCCGCAGAACCAAACTGGTAAACTACTTTCGCCACGAAAAATAATGATGGATACCCGCGACAGATTAGAGGAAGTGGGACGAAACATTGATGCAAATAAAGGCACATTTGTGGCCGATGATAAAAACTTACACAGTTATATTAGCGAAGCAGAATTATGGGCTTGTAATACGTGTAATGCATGTGTTGAAGCTTGCCCAATCAATATAAATCCAATGGAAATAATTGTTGAAATGCGTAGGTTTAAAGTAATGGAAGAAACAAAAGCTCCAGCTTCATTGAACAGCATGTTTAATAACTTAGAAAACAACCAAGCGCCTTGGCAATTTAGCCCAATGGACAGAGCAAATTGGACGCAAGAATAATGCGGAGTTAGGGTTAACAAAAGTTTAGAGTAAGGAAACAGTGCAAAGCAATGTTAATAGCTTACAAAAAGGTTTTACAACTTTGCAAAACCTATAAAAGTGGTTCACATCCCAATGTATTGAGACAGCACTACCCTTTTGTTCTGCAAGCTTTATCAGGACGTGTAATCAATGACCTCCGTTGTTGAGCTTGTCTAAATGTAGAAATTTCCACTTAACTTAAAAACGCTAATCACAAACCAACATAGCAGTTTTCAAAACTGAATATCCTTTTTTTTATTTCCTAATAAAGGTACTAACCGCTTGGCTATAGGTTTTAAATCCGTATTTACTTGGAATTTCACCATGGTCTGCCCCATCTATTTTATGCGCTTCTTTGTATTGGCCTTTATAGTTGTTGTAAACTACTTGTCCGTGGGTGTTAATGTTTAAGAACAAATCGTTTGTGCCATGCAGCCACATAAAAGGTTGGTTTATTTTCTTAATTTCTTCGGCATTATCTATTTTGGCACCTGTAAAAAAAGAAGCGGGCATTCCCAATTGGCTTCCATCCTGAACCATTACTGACGTAGAAGCAAAGGGTGCCTCTAAAATTATTTTTGAAGGTGTTAACGAACGAGGGTTTGCACTTAATTCACACGCTACCGAAGAGCCTAAACTAAAACCATATATTGCCAAACGGTTGTTGTTTAAACCATTTGTTTTTAGCCATTGTAATCCAGCATCCACATCAGCATAAATGCCGTCTTCTGTTGGTTCGCCATCGCTCATTCCATATCCTCGGTAATCTACCATTAGCACTCCATAATTGTTTTTACCACCCACATTGGCCAGTAGTTTGGCTCTTTGCCAATAAAAATCCATGTGCCATTTGTTTCCATGACAATACATTATTACTGTATCTTTATTTATGTTACTAATTCTGCCAATGTATATAGCATATATTTTCTTGGAAACCGATTCTGAATTTGTTTTTGATTGTAACGTAAAAATGTGAATCAAACTATCATTGATTTTATATGTAGAATCAAGGTTGAAATCATTTTCACCAGTGTAATTATCTAATTGGTATTCGCTTAATTTTTTTTTGTTAAATAAATTACTATCCAACTTCATGCAACTGCTAGTTACAAGAAATACCATTAAAAGAAGGAAATTAAATATATACTTTTTCATAACTAAAATTTACGGGTAAAACCAAAATATAAACCAATAGCACCATTGTTATTAAAGCTTTTGTAATCAACTACGTTTGGCTCGTTTTTTATATTTGGGACCAAATATTTCATCTCTATATTGTAGTTCCATTTTTGCCTAGCATAAGTAAACCCCGCTTGCGGATTCATTAACCAATAATTTGTTTGTTTTTGGTTATGGGCTTTGTATTCTGCTAATTCAAACCAATTATTCAGTCCTGCATAAAAAAAACTTTTCTTTGGTTCAAGCTCCCAATAGGCATTTATATCCAACAATGGCCATACTTTTAAATTACCCTCCCATTTGTCAAAAGCTATATTTAAGCTTGGAGTTGTACTAATTCCTAATTTCATTTTTTCGTTGTAGTATAATTTATAACATACCCCAATATCGGTTTGAAAAACTCCAAATAATAACGATGTAGTATGTAAGCTTCCAAATGCAGAAAGTTTATTGGTAATACCTTGCCCGTACAAAACAGAAGTAAAAGGAATAGGAATAGTAGTTTCGGCAAAACCAATTAAAGGACCACCCAAATGTGCATTTATAACTTTTTGCCCTTTTTCAAGTGGGCGAACAATACGAGATGGAGTGCAGCAAAACAAAAAGGTGCTTGCTACTAAAAAACCAACAATAAGGAATTTATTATTTAAATTCATAACCTAACTAATAATATAAGCAGTACAAAACAAACATAAATATATTTTTTTCCAAATAGTTTTTTATTTGTAAATATATTTATTCATTAGTTAGCCTAATGCTAATGATTGTATTGGTAAACTTTTGCTTTTTTTTATAATAATGTAAAATTGGGCTAATGCTTTACAGCAAAAAACTTATTTACAGTTTTATTGCCTGATATTAATTGAATAAAATACAAACCTTCTGTTAAGTTTTGAGTACTAATTTCCTCTATATTTTTTTCTTGAATTTGTAAAACCAAATTGCCAACTTGTGTAAATACTTTTACTTCATTTATTTCTGATTCGTTCATATTGAAAATAAGTTTTTCATTACAAGGATTTGGATAAAAGGTTATATTATTTTTTTCGTTTTCTAGCACAGAATTTGGAACAAAATTAAGTGTATCAGTATAGTTGTAACAGTTATTATTATCGATCATTAAAGCATGATACTTTCCATTTGCAGTAGCCGTATAAATTGCCGCATTTTGACCACTTAAAAACACATTGTTTTTAAACCAACTATAAGTTTTTCCAACTGCTGGAGAAACAGTTAAAGTATTTCCTGATTGAACTATTTTTACTTGAGTTGCTGGTTTAATTAAAACATTTACTTTTAAAGGAATACTTATTGCTGGTCCCAAATATTGAGTTACATAAAAAAATGTATCGGTATTGGAGTAAAAACTAAAACTTTGGTTGGCGTTTATAAAATTCAATAACAAAGAATCAGTAAACCATTTTACATTACTTCCAGTTACAGTGATGTTTTTTGATGCACCATCGTTACAAAAAATAGTGTTTCCAATTACTGGCTGTGCTAAAGTAAAATTTTTAAGCATAAAAATATCCGATTCACCAACAACTGTTAAAGGTTTTTCGTCTATTACATTGATTGTAGTGGCTTGAAAATGTCCTCCTAAATACCAATTTCCTTTTTTATCTATTGCCAAATCAATTGCATAAGCCCAATCCGTTTGTCCTAAACTTTTTATCCATTCAGCATTTCCATTTTTATCTAAACACATCAAAAAAGGATAGGATTTATTACTAACTCCATCGCCAATACTTGCCAATCCAAACGAAAACGAAAAATTATAATTACCGATGACTGCAATTTTTCCTTCTTTGGTAAACTTAACAGCTTTGCCTAATGAATAAATGGTATTTGATTTTTTGGCCCATAATAAATTTCCATTTTTATTATATGCAACAATAAAAAAATTATCTTTTTCATCGTCATTACTTAAAACAATACTTTCAATTTTTATAGGCCTAAAAAACTCACCAATAATAACTACTTGGTTACTGTCAGATACTGCAATGTCCCAAATATATTCGCCTCCCAATAATCCAGTTGGATAAATAGCTTTGTACCATTTTAGGTTACCTGTTATATCAAAACAAGTGGTTATTATACTTGCATCTTTAATGGTATCGTTTTTTATGTAAACACTTTTATCCGAATTGGTAACTACATAAATCAAACTGTCTTTTAAAGCTATTCTTCCAACCCTTGAACTAAAACTATTACTTCCAATTGGTATAACCATTTTAGCTGTTAAATTGGTATCTAATCTGGCAATATACATTCCTGTTCCACCCAAATGTGGCATTTGAGGCAAACCGTCTAAGCTAAAATTACTAAAACTAAATGATCCTCCAACCCAAATATTTAAGTTTTTATCAATTTGTAAATTAGATAAACGAGCATTTTGAGCATTGAAAGTTTTTTTCACTAAAATAATTCCATTGCTATTAATTTTATATAATGTTCCAGGTTTATCTAAAGTCATGTAAATATTTAGATTTCTATCTACTTCAAGACCACTTACTGGGTCGGTACTGGGAGCCACATCTACATTTAAAGCCCAAACAAACTGCCCATTTTCTGTAAATTTTGCAAGAAAATAATTGTAAGGGTTGGCACCAATTTTTATTAATGTAGTATCGCCAATGGTCATGGTAGTTCGCATTCTTCCCGAAATATAAACATTGTTTAAATCGTCAGTACTCACTTTATCAGCATTGTCGAACTGAGTAGAGCCAAAATTCTTTAGCCAGGTGTTTTGACCAAATACAAATTGAGCGAAAATGACGAATAATGAGCTAAGTATAATTTGCTTTTTCATGTGCTAATTTTTGAATTGCAAATATGGTGAATTGAACTGACTTTAAATGTCAAGATATGTAAAAGAATAGAAAGATAAATGTATCCCTTTTTATTTAAATTCACTCCAATTATTGATCATAATTTCTTTTCTATCATATGAAATCAAACCTTCTTTTTCCATTTCGTTAAGCAAAGTAGTTACTGTTTGCCTAGTACTACAAACCAGTTTAGCTAAGTCGTGCTGGGTTAAATAATTTTTTATGGTATAAGTGTTATCTTTTTGCTCTCCATCGCTTTCGGCCCAATCTTTAATAAACTGCACTAAGCGTGAACGCACATCTTTAAAAACCACATTGTTGAACCTGTTTTCTATGCGCTTAATTTTTAAACCCATAAACTTGGTATAACCAATTGCAATACTTGGATTACGTTCTAAAGTTCTTTCAAAATCATCCATTTTAAACGAACAAATACTTACATCGGTTAAGGCTTGCGCGTATTCTTGGCTCATGTTTTCTTGGCTTTCGTCCAAACTCATTTGTCCAAATAAATCGCCTTTTTTTATAATTTCTTTAATGATTTCATTGCCATTTTTATCGGTCTCGCAAATTTTAATCATGCCTCGTTTCAATAAAAAAATCCGAGGAATATGTTCATCAGCAAAATATATCATTTCCGACTTAAAAGCTTTTTTAAAACCAACAATAAGGCACAATTCTTTTAAATCGCTATTGCTTAATTTCCAAAACAATTTATGGTCGCGCAGGTACCAATATCTTAAATCAACTTCTGCCATTTATTGAATCAATTTTATAGTTTGAATAATAGCCAAAAGTACAAATATTATTGCAATGGTTTTGTCGGCATAACTAAAAAATAATTTTACTGGAATATTTACAAATATTTTAGATAAAAAAATAAGTAAGTAATGCAGGCTAAATGCTCCAAATGTTGCACCAATACAAAAATAAAAGAGTGTAAAATTCGTTTCAAATAAATTCAATTCAAACAAATTATTTACATGAATATAAGTAATTACTGTTGTCCAAAATAAAATCAATTGAGGGTTTAAAACCGCTAAAATAGTTCCTAATAAAAAGCCATTTTGTTGGGTAGTTTTTAAAGAAACATTGGTTTTATTGAACCATAAATATAATCCTACAATCAATAACAAAACGGCCATTATTATTTGAAAATAATAAAAAAAGGGTTGCCACTTTACAATAAAATTTGCTGCTTTAAAGGCAATAAAACAAAACAAAAACTCAGGCAATGAACCACCAATTGCAATGAAAATTGCATTTTTATATTGTTTTTGAAAACTTGATGCAATGACTGCTAAATTAACTGGACCAGGTTGAAGCGAACCAACAAAACTTATGATAAAAGAAAGGATAAAAGCATAAAAATACTGCATCGATTTTATTTACTAAAGTGTATTTTTAACTGTTTCCAAACCAACCAGAACGGCACATAAGTTTGGCCTAATTTTATATTTTGCTTTGCAATTAAATAAATCAATTTATAGTGAAGAAACAAAGCTTTGTAAGCATTTATTATAAAAATACTTGGGTCGTAAATGTGAGCTGGTTCTGATGTTACGCCATTTAATTCCATAATTTTTATGTTTTTTCCTTCGTATAAATCGGCAAACGATTTAACTTTTAAATCAAACCTTCCAATATAAAATCCTTCAATTGGTTTGGCAATTTCATCAAAAACTTTTACCAATTTTTCGTTGATTAAATGATTGCCATTCAAAAATTTTGTACCACGAATATGATTCCCAATTGGCTCTATTAATAACTCATCATTATTAGGTAAAACTTCGTGTAATCTGTTTTCGAATTTTTGGAGTAAATAATCCAAACGACCTTGCGCACGTAAATGATTTTTTATTAAAAATTCTATTGTTTGAAACCCATTGCCAGTAATTTTTAAATATTCTTTGAGTACAATACTTGTAATCCCCGATTTGCTTCCATCAGGAAAATGATAATACAAAACCCCCAATTCTATTTCATAATCTACGTATGATTGAACAATAAAATCTTCATTTATTTGATGAATATAGTTTTCTAACTCTGTAATATTATTCACCTTTTCAACATTGCTTCCTCGTTCACCAACATCGGGCTTGGCAATGAGAGGAAACGCCATTTTGTGGCTTTCGATTAGGGAAGTAATTTTTTGTAAATTGTATTCATTTTTACAATAAATAGTAGTTGGTAAATAGTATTCATCTATTTTTTGAAGAATATTTTTTTTAGATTCACCTACAAATCCACCCAAATACATTCCTGGATTAGCAGCAGTAAAAAAAGTTAGACTTTTGGCTTTAAAACTTAAATATATAAAATAAAAATAAACTGGAATGTAAGCAAACCAATAAGGCCAAAACTCAAATCGTGTGTGTTTTATAAACCAAAATTTTAGTTGTTTCATTTATAAAACCAGTTCCGATTTAAAAATTCTTAGCGTGGTGTCTTGCATTTTTTCCGCATCAAAATAGTGCATGGTGTAACTATAATCCGAATTTTCAATACAAGTTATGCTAACAGTTTTTACTTTATTCTCTCGGTTCATCATAATGCTGTTTTCCAAACTTCCATCGCCCGCATTTTTATGAAATTGCAAAATGTTTTCTTTGCTAAAATTGGTGTTGGTTTTTATAAAATCGTTAAACCAATTTGCTCTATTATTTTTAGCTTCCAAAGTATATAAAGTGCATGAACTCCATATATGAGGTAATGTTTCATCTACTAATTTTTTGTGTAAAATATTTCCATCCCAACGCAATTCAAATAAGTTTAACCCATTGTTCGAATCAACAATAATGAGAGTAAAGTTTTCAATGTTTTTAAAATCAAATTCATTGCAAAATGTTTCAACGTTGTTGAACTTAAAAAAATCGAGCAATATTTGGCCTCTGCTCATTCGGTATGGTGGCTTCGATTCATGTTTTTCAAATGCACCATTCAATAAGCATAAAGTAAAATTATTTGTAGAAGTAAGTACCCAAGTTCCTCCAGCTAATTTATCTTTTGGGTAAAATAATTGTTCATTATTTAATATGTATTTTTGAGGAAATAAAGCACTTGGTCTACTCGTTTTTTCGTCTCTACTTGAAGTAAGAATATAACCATTATTATTTATTGGTAAAAAAGTTACTGTGCACATGTGTTTTTATACTGAATAGTAGCATACGCTACACCAAAATTTTCGTCTAATTTTATATAATCAAAGCTGTGTTTGCAAGCAATTTGCAAAATAGCCATGTGGTGAATGGCGTGTTCAATATTGTAAACCAGCTCTCGTTCAATACTACTTTTTACCAAAATTTCTTCTTGATTTATTAGTGTATTCAAATAAATTTCTTCTTGAAAAACAGCTATTGAATTTACTTTATCAATTAGTTCATTTATAAAATCAAGCGTATAAGTTTTATTGTGTTCAATTATTAAATTTCTTTCGCGTTTATCGTAATTTACTTCATTGTTTTCAATGCCAGAAATAAGCTGAACGTATAATTCTAAAATATGTCGAATATGCTTTGCAATGGTGTTGTTATTCAATAAAGGCAGCGGTTTAGCATAGTGTTCCTCATTAATTTGGATAACCAAATTTGCTATTTGATTTAAAATTACAATGGCATTTTGTTTTAAAATATTTATTGGCATTTTGTATTTATTTATGTTTACGTAATAAAGTTTGGGTTAGTTTTTTAAAGTATTTATTTGAATAGATATTGATACATTGTCATTCATCATAAAACTTTTTCCACCTATATTGTACTCTCTTCTATTTAAAATAAAGTCACCTTTTAAAATATTGTTTTCAAATATAAATGGAATAGTTATATCTTTTGTTATTCCCTTCATTGTTAATTTAAAATATCCTAAATATTTATTTCCTTCTTTACCAAAAAAGCTTGAAACAATTGATATTTTAGGGAATTTAATTACATCAAAAAATTCTTCTTTTTTCAAATGTTTGTCTCTTGCATTTATTCCAGTATTAATAGTATTTGCGTTTATACTTGCTTTAATTGTAGCCAATTTGTATTGTTCAGGAATAAAATTTATTTCTCCTTCAAATCCACTAAAAGTACCATCAACACTTAAGCCAGCATTTTTTATTTTAAAACTTATTTTCGAAGATATAACCTTCAATCCTGTTTGTGCTTTACTCAAATTTATTAAGTAAAAAAAACAGAAAGCTATCATTGCAATTCTTTTTGTCATAGTTTTATTTTCTAAATGGATTGTAACTAATTCCAATCATTGGCAAAAAAGATTTTTGCCTAAATCTGTCGTTTTCTTTAAACAATTTATTGGTGGTAGTGTATTCAGCAAAAATAAAAGTACCTCCAAAATTTAAAGCCCAATTTGGATTGAAAAAATACTTTACTTTTATTTCCGAATTTAAACTTCCAATGTCGTTATCGCTAATCAAAAGTGCGTTTAAATTAGTTGGTTTTGCGTCTTGTTTGTTGCTTAAAACTGGGCTAGTTGTTAATCTTTTTGAACTGTTATAATCGGCAGTTACATTGCTACCAAAGCTAAACCCAACGGCATCTATATTAAACTCTACTTCCCATTTTTTGGTAAACGCATAGTTTAAATGTATGCTTGCGTTTAAGCTATTTACTGCAAAATTATTGATAGAAATGGTATCGAAATTCTCCAATTTATCATCTGCAAAAATTACTAACGGGCTTTCAACCCCACTGGTTAATTTGGAAGGAGCAGTTCTAAAATCGCCTTTCCCAAAATTACTATTGAATCGAATACCATAACCAATACTAAATTTTTTGTTTTTAGTTACATAATGTTGATGGTTCCAATTAATTGATACTACATTTACCGAACCATCGGTTGCCACCGCTATTCCATAGTTATTCAAACCATTTTTAAAATAGCTAGGTGCTTTTTCTTGACCAAAAGCCAAAGTAGTACTCAATAATAAAATACTATAAAACAAAAGTGTTTTTTTCATATTTATATACTTAATTGATTAATTATTGTAGTTGGTTTTGTAATATCTATTTTCAATAATTTGTTTAAATTATAGCTAATAATAACTAAGTTAAATACAAATACTAGGAGTGCTAATGAAAACAGCAAGCCGCCATCGTTCATTATTACTACACCTAAAAATAACACATGCGATAAAATGGCACCAAGCATTACTCCTAACGATAACATTGCGCCAATAAGCGATTTGCTAGGCCAAACCAAAAGTATAGCAGCAATTAATTCAGCTACTCCACTGCCTATTCTTCCAAAAGGCTCTATGCCTAATGTGCTAAAAATATAAACTGATTCGGGTGCGGCCGAAAATTTAAAAAATAAGGTTTGAAGTAATATGGCTGCTGCTCCAAATCTGGCAATTGTTGTGATTGTTTTTTTCATGATTTTGTTAAAAATATTTTCTTATTCCAATTTGTGGTGTATTTAAATTCATGTTCATTTTTCCACTTACATACATGTATTCGTTTTGAACTATTATTCTTGTTCTAATATTTATTCCAATAGTAGCTTTTACAAATCCACTCAATAAATTTTTTTCAGTTTTATCGCTTAATAAATAATTGATTGTTTCATATCTATACATCATCATATCGTTTAAATTTCCAAAATATATCCTATTCATTACTTTATTTGCAAGTAATATAATCTTTATAGCATTGTTTTTTTGAGCAATACCATTTTTGTATATTAATAAAACAAGTAATATGAAGAGGAATTTTTTCAATTTATTTAATGATTAGTTTTTGGGTTGCTTTTCCTGTTAGGTTTTGAATTGATAAAAAATAAATTCCTTTAGATAAATTTGACAATTCTATTTTTTCTGAATTATTTATTTGTTTATTTAAAACCATTTCTCCCAATATATTTATCAATGAAATATTGGTGTTTTCATTGTTTGCTAGTTCAATGGTTAAATAATCATTTGCAGGATTTGGATAAACTTGAATTCCTAAATCTTTTATTGATTTTATTCCAGTATTTGAAACCTTACTTGTTGTTGATTTTGCAGCATTTAGTATTGTTTTATCTGTTGTGTTTTGAACAAAAGCCAATGTGTAAATTCGGTTTTTATTCCAAGCAGAATTAACAGTTGTTTGGGTTAAAACAATGGTTGAATCGCCCATGTTTGCTGGCAAAGTAATATCAACTCCTTGAATTCCATTTGCCGATTTTCTGAACACATCGAAATGCTGGTTTTCACCATTTGGTGCATTGTAAAACAAAGTATCTTCAACATACATTACTTGTAGTTTTAAGTTACTCAAAGTTTTATTTGTTAAACGTTTTACCGAAATAGTGCTTTTAAATAAATCGCCTTCTAGTGTTTGATTTACCAAAATACTTATATCGGCAGCTATGCTTTTAAAAGGTGTATAAATATTAGCACTTTCATAGTTTGATGAAGCTGATTGAACAACACCATTTAAAACTATTCTTGGTGTTCCACCATATACATTGTAATAGTTAGTTCTTGCATCGTTTTCGGCTTTGTTATGTTTATTTAAAACACAACCCGAATACGGTGAACTAGGATGATATGCTATATGCAAAACATCTTGTTGGGCTCTTAAATTATTGTACAATCCTGGATTACGAGATGAACAAACAGAGCATAAAGTATTAGTAAAATGCTCATTTAAAATTGTTTTGTTTTGAGCATGAGTATATAAACCAATGCATAGGAATAATACTGTTAATTGTTGTCTTAAGTTTTTCATGTTTTTTGATTTTAATTTATGGTACAAATAAATATATTTTGATAATTACATTTTGTCGGATGTACGACATAACTTCAATATTTTAAAAAATAAAATTTACCTTATTTAGTTATTCAATTTCTAAAGTGTTTCTAATAAATAATTGTAATTATTATACAAAAACTAAATGTTGAGCTAAATGAAGCAAATAATAAAGCTTTTAGTTGAGCTAAAAAGCACTTTTCATTTATTGGTTTTTTACTTTACAATCCAGTAGTTTTTCTCTAAAAAAACAATAAATATTGAAGCTACTAAAACTAAAGAAGCCAATGTTTTGTGAAGTATTTGATTTGAGTTATTACTAATATTTAAGTATAAAGTAAACCCAAGAAATATTATTAATATTATTTGCTCGTAAAATGGCCTTTCAAGTATGTAAATATTAAATATAATTGACAATACAATGCTTATACTAATAAAGAGAAATATGACTTGAAATTGGCTAAAATAAAACTTTTTCATATCAAATTTTTCTTCTAAATCGTTTGTTGGAAGCAACATTTTAGAACAAATAAATAAAGTAACAGGGTAAGAAATTATAAAAATTAATAAGGGTAAAGTCCATACTTTAATTGTTTCTAATTGATAAAATACAAACCAATCTTGAATTTGGAGAAACAAAATAAAAATAATCCAAACCGAATGAGGCCAATAGAACTTTACTTTTTTGTAATTATATAATAAATCGGAAAAAGCTGATAATATCTGTGTAATGCCCAACCCAATAATAATAGATACTAAAATTGAAATATATTCAAACGGACTAATTTGATTTGTATTTATCATACCTAATCACTAAAAATTTATTGCCAATTTTATAATTATTTCTTTATTGATAATTCCCAGTTTTTATCGGCTTTAGTTTTTAAATTTACCTCATCAACATTCCATTTATTCAGGGTTTTGTTAATAAAACTGTAGTAAAATAAATTCAATTTACCATTCACTATTTTGTAGGAAGTTGGATCAATTTCTACCTTATCGCCATATTCGCCCATTGCGTAAGCACACCAACCACCATAAGCTGGTTCGTACTTTTCGGGAGTTTTTAAAAACAAATCTTTATGAGCTGTATTGGTAAAATTATACTGAACACCTTTGTAAAAAACTAAATTTTGAGCATTTCCTTTTTGGGGTTTTCCTTCAAAATAACTAATTGGATCGTAACCTTGAATAGCCAAACTATTTTTATTGAGGTTGAAATGTTTTTTGCGAATATTGAAATCTGTTTGAGCAAATATTTGTAAACTCAAAAAGCTTAATACTGTTACTAATAAATTCTTTTTCATTGTTGTTTTTAATTATGGAACAAAGGAATGAAAAAAGGAAATAGGCATGTGTCGGTTAAATGACAAAAAGGAGAAATTGGTATAATTACAGCTGTATTTTCTCCAATTGTTCTAAATGTTAGAAGCTGTTTAAATTTGATTATTCAGAATTGTTATGATTATATTTTTTGTCAATTAACCCAGAAATACGCATTAGAAAATCTATTACCAGTCAAATCTACTTCAAATCAGCGTTTCCTTAAATTTTAAAAACGTAGCTCTGCTATGATTTTAAAATTTAAGGAACTGATTTATTGTACATTTAACCCTCATAACGAAGTTCTAATGCGTATTCTGCTGGGTTAAATAAACATACAATTACCACTTTTAGGCAAAATATATAGTAAAATAGATCTACGATACCATATTACGAAACTGCAAACCCCTATCGCAGGTCTACGATACCATGTTGCGGAACTACAAACCC
>Ga0247837_1002241_pt1 | contig 37311 bp, 28 predicted proteins | sample LaCtaG_2_FD_187115 | JGI IMG/M metagenome (GOLD analysis project Ga0247837, IMG submission 187115) | Freshwater microbial communities from meromictic Lake La Cruz, Castile-La Mancha, Spain - LaCruzMarch2015_14.5m | ecosystem: Environmental > Aquatic > Freshwater > Lake | place: Spain: Castile-La...
TTTCCTGTAGATCCTTGATACATTCCTATTTCGAAAGATCCTCCAGTTGCACCACTTGCACCTTGAGGTCCTGTTAAATTTGTTCCTGAATTAACCCAAGATGTAGAACCAATACTCCAATAATAAACTTGACCTGTTGCACTAATCCAAAAATCAAAATCCTTAAGAGCTCCATAATTAGGTCCATGATCAGCAGTAGGAGCAGTTGTTCCTACTTGCCAATGATCTCCTCTTTCTCCTTGAGGTCCAGGTATTCCAGGAACTCCTATAGGACCTAGAGGTCCTTGAGGACCTCCTCCAGCTAAAATAAGTTGATCGAAGTTAAAATTTATTTTCTCTAGTGCTTCCGATAAAGGATCCGAAGGAAATAATTCCTTAATTACTATTGGCATTATTTACGTATTTATTTTTTCTCAAGTACAACTGTTATCGATATTGAGGTTCTTTTATCTTTAGGTACTGTATATATCACCTTAAAATTAAGTCCACCACTTTCATCAATGATAACTTTGAAATTCTTGCTTTTTAGATATCCGTTTTGAATTTTTTGGATATCTGTTAAATTTATAGCTATTTGTGGAAGATCATTTACGCCTTTAGAAGGAAGCCAAGTCTTCTCCCAAAGGATAACTTCTTTAATTGCATATCTTTGAAATATATTTTCTTGTATATAAGTTTTTATGTCATCATCTAATATAAGATCACCGAATGAATAATTTGGATCGATAAATTTATAGAATTCCACACCAAATCCGTCAGTTATTAACCAATCAGATAAAGATTTCGTAACTAATATACTAAGATCTAATTCTGTTTTTGATGAAGTAATTATTCTTTTTTCTATTATTCCAGAATTTATATTTTGTAATGACCCAGCATCTATAACATCTTGTGATGTAGATATTCCTAAAGGAAATGTTTCTAATCGTATTTCAGTCGGAATAGAAATTGCTTTAGATGCAAAGAATGATTTTTCTTCTTTAGGTTCTCTAGTTCCTATTACATTTTCAAAAATGTTATTTTTGATGTATTTTTTGTAGTAAAAAGGATCCCAATTAGATCGGAATACATAAAAATCTGAGAAATCAATTGATACGTCACCTATTAAAGGATATATGAATCTCTCTGAATTCGTATTAAGATTATTAGATAAAATAATGTTAGGATTTTCTGTGTTTACTTTATTGAAATATAAATTCTTAATCTTACCTAAATTATTGTCTTTGATCCAAGCTAATTCAGTAAGTATTTGTATATTGAAATAATCTAATCCTTCTAACTTAAGATCATTCATATCAACGAATTGAAAGATATTTTTCCATCTAGGCGTATAATTTCCTCTATATCTTACTATCGGATTAAAAGAAATTCGATCTAAAGATCCGATCGTATATCCTAGAATAGATTGATTTTGTTGGGAATCCAAAGACGTTTTCCTAAGAGCTTCTCTTTTTAGGTAAGATGATTTAATTGGATAATCCGGTCTTACTAAAGAAATAACAAAAGTATTTTCCTCGATTAATCCTGTTTTTGAAACCGAAATATATCGAATCTCATTATCTCCAAGATTTATTGAAGATTGAATAGTCGAGAAAGATATTGAATCAATTAAAGATCTATAAGCATTATAACCGCCTGCATCATAAATAGGATTTGTTTCTAAAGGTGAATTTCTTAAAGCAGTAAACGGTTGCCAAGTAATAGAAAGTAAAGTTGATAAATTATATGTTCCGTTCGGTGTAGCAGGATTTGGTAATAGAGGTAATCCACTTATTGAAGTACACTTAAATGTATTTGCTGTTATGTCGTAAATATCATTGAAGATATATGTGAGTGAATTAGCTGAAACTGAAATTGTATTATAACTACCGTTTTCATTTTGTGTAATTTCTGAAGTAAGATTAGGTAAATTTCCAACATTATCAATACCCATTATCACTTCAAAATAAGATCCATTATCTATCCAATCGACTATTTTTCCAGAAATTGGATTGTCTTTATATTCTAAATCTCCAGCATTAAGCTGAAATTTATCATCAACAGTATAAAGTAATGATCTATCTATAAATTGGTGTATCTCTGAAGTATTCGTATCTTCATATTGAAATAGAAGATCTGAGAAATCACATTGAATAATCAGAGTTATTGATTTCCATTTATCATTTTTTATAACAGTAATCTGAGATCCTGCATTACCATAAGTAAGAACAGCAGAAAATTTGTAATTGTTATATTTTTCGTTATAGACGTATTTAAGAGAATCTCGATTATAATTAATTGAACTAAATTCCGATCGATCTAAAACCTCAACTTTAATTCCTCTAAAAAGAGTTTCTGTGGCCTTTGAATTAGAGGATCCACTAAATAGTGAATACTTAAAATCCCTAGGTATCGCTAATCCATCTACGGTTTCTCTAGTGAAATATGATAAGAAATAATCTTCTTCGATCGAAAGTAAATTAGCTGAAGCTCCACTAGCTCCAGTAAGACCTAAATATGTGGAAGTAGATCCAGGCGATCCAATAATAGGAAGATCTGGGAAATAAAGATCGTTATCAAAATACGAAAATGATTCTAGCTTCTGATTAAAATCCATATAAGGCGGATATTTCTGTAAGTAATACCACTCATGAGTAAAGAATTTAGTCGTCTTTTCTACTTGATCAAAATCCGGAGAAAAGTTATTATATCCCATTGCTTGATCCACGTTTAGTCGATATCCATTTTCTCTAACGTCGGTTGATTCATTATCATATACCCATTTGTTTATGAATGGAACTACTCTAGAAGAAAGAGCTAATTGAGTAACATAATTTTCTTTGAGACGATCATATTCATTAACAACAGGATCTACAGTATCATTTAGATCATCTTGATATCCAATAAGAGATTGAAATCCTCCATTTTGAACAAAGGGGGAAGTAGGTCCTATTAGTTGATATATGAATGATTGTGAAGTGGGTCCTAAAGTCGGATAATTGAAAGTAGGTATATTTCCAGTTCCTCCTGTACCACTGATATACCAATCATAAAGTCCAGAAGGTGAAGAATCAGCATCTTTTTTATAATCCGTATTATTGAAATCAAAATCAAAATCTTTTATAGGGAAAATAGAAAGATATCCATTAGAATTCAACGCTTTCTTATAAAGTGATAATTTGCTAGAAGATCCAAATTCAATCTTCTGTTTATTGTCAATGAGATTAATTACATAGTATTTATCATAGTTTTTGAACCCTATAATTTCTCCATTATCGTTATAGATTGGTTCGTCTAGATAAAGACCATAATCATCTGTTGTATTATATCCAGAAGTAGTCTTAATAAAAATATCATCAATAGGATCTATGAATTCTTGAATATATTTTCTCTCTATTATTGCTCTTGATTCCGATTGATTATTACCTCCTTCGAAATTAGATATTAATAATTTTCCTGCTGAAATAGGACTTAATGCTATAGGTGAAGATTGATATGTTAATGTCGATTGTTCATCAATAAATTCATTTGAAAGTAAGAAAGGGAATATAGAAGCATCACTAAATAAAGATATTTTTAATTTGTTCCAATTCTCGGAATTAATTCTAGCAAAGATTAAAATCTCTCCATTGATATAAAAAGATTGAAATGCTTGAATCTCGTTAGAATAATTTTGTATCTGATTTATTGATGCAACTATAGCAATAGAAATATCTTTCAAAGTTCCATTAGTACTAAAAGTTAATCCACTTATAGTTCCTGAAGGAAGAGTAGAATTTCCTTTTACTGTGTGATTATCTATATAAGGAGATTCTTTTGGATTCGTCCAATCCGTATATTGTACTCTAATTTCATCACCGTCGTTTGGTGCAGAAATTAACTTAAATGCAATAGCCGGTCTACCCTTTACGTCAGTTTTTATGGAAGGAATATAGGTAAAAGGCGATTCAAATCCACTAAAATTTTTCCAATTTACCGTTTTATTCTTAATTCTCAAATAATCTGTATCGGATGTATTAGTAAGTGGATTTAATGTTGACCAATTAGTAACATTATCGATCGAATAGAAATTACTATTTCGATCTTTAACATAACCAAATCTAACATTTTGAAGTTCTGACCAAGTCATCAAACGTCCTGAATAAGGTCCAGAAGCTCCAATTTGTGGATATATTTTTATTCCATTTACGTTATATTGAATATCATCTTTAACAGAAGTAGAAACACCAATAACCTTTTCATTCGATTGTGGAGTTTGTGTTTGTTCATTGAATCTGTCATCAAAAAGTCGATCTTTACTAATTTCAAATTTACCTAATTCGACTTCACTAACGTAAAGACCAAAATATCTACCAAATGTATATTCTATTTGTTCTTCATCATCAAATAGAAATTCCATATTAAGAAGATTAGCACAAATAACACTATTTCTTTTGAATCCGTCAGTTATAAAATCTTCTGATTCTATAAAAGTCTTATCAATTAGTGTATAATCTAAATAGATATCAGAACCAATAGATCCAAATCCACCTTTTCTATATGATATTCCATTCCAATAAGAATTTTCCCCTTTATTCAATGAAGAATAAAAAGGTGATTCCGGAAAACTAGGATCATTTACGTGATTTCTAATATATTTACCAATTTCAGTCTTATCAGTCAAATCAAATTTCTTGATTATTCTTGCTTTCTTTAATACATTATCAAAGAAATTAGAAGGATCTTCTACTAATGTATTAAGTAGAGGATTTGTATCTAGATTTGTTGTAGAATATGGTAAAGAATTAAAAGTAACAGGATCGTCCATCTTGAAAATTAAGAAATAATCAGGAATAGAATCTTTCTCGACCCAAATTGGTGCAAAGAGAGAGTATTCTTCGGAATATAAACGACTGTTTTTAGGGTACATACCATATCCATAAGTGAAATCGTATTGCTTATTGAATCTATCTTTTACGGATGTTGAGGGATCTTCTTCAAAAATACTGTATGCGATATCTTCTGGTAGAGTTCTACTACCTTGAGAAAAAAATCTTCTTAAATCGAAAGAATATGATCCGTTACCACTAACTTCAAAACCTTTGTATATTGATTTACTTAAAAGTGGATTTGCGTCAATAGTCTCTAAATAGATTCTATTCTTTGAATCGGCAATTATTTTTATATTAGTAGTTAGCTTAGGATTTGTTCTAAGTAATCCGAAGGAACTTCTTTTAAGTATTTGATTAGGCATCTCATTTCAATTATTTATTCTATCTATTCGAATCTCCACCTTTGGTACCTCTAAGCTGTACAGGAGTTTCGTTCCTAGTAGTTCTAGGTGTTATTGACTTGATTGTTTTATTCAAATCATCCAATGCAGTATCGAATGTTCTAGAAGGAAGATCTTTTCCAACGATAGTTCTAGAATAATATCTAGCTGTTACCTCTATATCAAAAGAAAACCTTTCTTTATTGATTGGATTGCTGTATATATCGAAACCTATTTTCTTTGTGTAAACTAAATTAGCATTTTTAGAAAAGTTTCTAACTCCAGAAATGTTACCAATACCTACATTTCCAACTCCAAAATAATCTGTCATTCTATATTGGAAAGTAATAGGAATAGTTATTGCTTGTTCTTCACCAAAAGTAATTCTTCTAACTGATAGGGAATCTGATCCATCAACAACTATATCCGAATGTGAAGTAGGATTCATAAACAAATAACAACCAACGGATTTAGGTCCTAGAAGATATTGATCATTTACATCAAAAGCTATTTTAGCGTATCGATCTCCTGTTCCACCTACACCTTCAAAAAATAAAGGAGTTTGATATAGAGATCCAGTAGAACCAGAAATAACATTTCCTAAAATAGAATTTCTTACATCTAAATTAGCAGCTGAATTAGGATCTGATTCAAGATTCCAATCATCTATAGCAGGATGATCGATATGAATAAGAATTGTATCATCATAATCGTTAATTACGGATCCATCTAATAAAGGAATCACGTTCGAAATTGTTGTAGGTCCAGTTAAAGATCCTTTCCAAATAAAATCAGATGCAGAAGATCCAATACCAGCAGTAGATGATATAGCATCTTGTATAGTAAGATCATTTATCCATTCTAAATCATCGATATTAGAAGCAAAATAAGGCGAAGAATTAGAAGTTTGAGAAAATGCATCAATAACACCATTTGTAGCTCCACTAACAGCACCATAAAGATTAGATTTGCCATCAATAGAAACATATCTAGAAGAAATAAATTCACCAAGAACTTGAGAAGATTGTTGTGGAAGTTCCCTAACAAATCCATAAGAAGATACATCATCTAATGAAGGATTAGAAAGTCCTAAAGGAACTCGATCATATCTTCTCGTTAAATTATAATCTGTGTCGTTTGAATTGTAAGCTGTTCCACCTGACCAAGATTCATTAGCTTTATAAATTCGATTTCCCCAATATCTAGCATACATTTCAAGAGAACTTGCGGAATCATTAAACATTTTAACAAAATAATTCTTAGAAATAATTGCACCTTTTTTAACTGTTCTTTGTGCAACCTCATCCTTATAATTTCCAGCAAAAAGTTTCAACGTTGTATTAGATTGAACTTGATATTCTGTTCCAGCTTCGTCGATTACTCTAACAACAAGAACACCTCTCGAAGCTTCTAATAATGCAGTCAATCTAGCGATTTCTGAATCCATTGCTATTAGCTTATCAAAAAGAGCAATAACATTTTGTTCAGGAGATAAGAATCCAGAAGAAATTTCGGTTGATGGATGAGCAAAGAATTTTCCATTTTGTTCGAATTGATTTGCAACGTGTTTCTTTATACCTAATGCATCAAGATCTTGTTGTAGCTCAACTCTTACTTTCTCATCATTTGCTTCGGAAAGAATAGATCCGGCATCTGGAGAAGATTCGAATTCTGGAGGAAATTCTATTTTCATAATTTCTGAAAATTCAGATTCCTTAGGGGATACTGGCCATCCAGATTCAGAAAGAGATTTAATTCTAAATTCTACAGATTCACCAAATGAGATTGGAATATCTACCGAATTTATATTAACTGAATCAGCATTTTCTAGATCTTCAATAGCCCAAGTTACTTGACCTGTTGTAGGGTCGGTTTTTCTTTGTCTTACTTCAGATCGAACTTCTACCCAAGTAGAAAAAGTTCCTCTACGAGTTTGTCCGTCCTGATCCAAGAAATTGATTTGTTCAGGTTGATTAGCTCCACCTTCTTTACTTAAATATCTATATTGTACAATAAATTGTACAACTTCTTGAGGGGATGTTCTATCCGAGGATTTTGCAATAGGCATAGGGAAGAATCCTCTAATTCTATATTTAGGCGTAAGTTGATCAACCGAATTAGAAACTCCAATAGTATTAATATCATCAATAGTAGAAGAAAAGAGAGACGAAAGGGAATCTCTTTGATTGATCAAAGTACTTAATTGATTTTGATCAGTTTCTTTTAATTGCTGAGATGCGTATTGCGTAGTTTGAATCTTCGATCTAAGTTCTTTAATAGATTTATCCGTTGATCTTAGATCCGATTGAATTCTTTGTTTATCCGATTGGAGTTTTTTCAAATCCGAAAGAACAGAATTGTCTGTTAGGTGTTGATTAACCTGAACAACTTTGAAATTCTCTACATTCAAATCCGGAGAATCTGGTTCGATACCTAAAGAAGTAGGAATTACTCCATCTTTAGCTATTGAATAAAGATAAGATCCAAAATCAACAACCTCATTTTGATAATATGTGCTAAGTGCAATATCTTCACCAACATCATTTTTAGTTTTTAGGTCTGATGTATAGAATCCAACACCAGGAGACCAATTTACAGCTGAAATTTTAGAATCCGGATCAATAGGTTTAATGAAGACAACGGTATATTCATCGAATCCTATATTAACATTTACATTAACAGGAGATTCATCAGCTGAATAAATTGAGAATATATTGGTTCCGATTGTAATAGGATCTGCACCTTCAATTAATCTAACACCTACAGTTCTCGTAGAAGATTCGATTTGTGTAATCTCATATCGAGTATTTTGTCTTCCCGAATTAACGATAAGGGAATCTCCAATTTTAAGAGATTGTGTTCCTAAAAATTCAGATTGTGAATCGTTATAAGTTAAAGAATCAAGTTGAACTCTAATAACTCTTTTTGAATAATTAACATTATCAATTTGTTCAGTAACTGTATCGTCAGTAATTTTTGTTACTGCAAAGTTACCAAAATATCTTAATGATCTAGGAGGTAAAGGAACTACGTCTTGATCTAAGAAGTAGGTTATTCCATTAGCAATAAGAACCTTAGCGAAATTTTCATATTGAATGTCTGCTTTACTTAAGAAGTTATTGTTAAATGATTGTTTTTGTGCATCACTATTTATATTTAGAATATAACGAGAAACTTCGACGTTTTCGGTGTTGTATTTAACTTGATCGCCTAAATTAAAAGAAACATAAAGAAGAGGATTCAAAAAAGATTCAAAAAACCAATTTTCTTTTGTGTTAAAAGAAATAGGAACTGGCATAGATTTAATATCTGCAGCTTCTCTTTGAAAATTACTAACTAGGATTTTTCTAAAAGATCCATCCGAAAGTCTAACTGAAGATTCGGTTTCACCTATTCCTGCAATGGATTTAACATCTGATTCCAGACGAGTAAGTTGATCTTTAATAGCTCCGAAAGAAGGAACCTGAACAGATTGAATTACGCCATTAGCATCCAATACAGGCATTTCAATAGTGTCTGATTTAGAAGATACCAAATCAGATACCTTAGAGATAATCTGATATGAATTGTTCTGTAACCTTAAGAGGTCGTTTAATAGTGTTGTTAGTGAGTATTTAGTATCCATGTTATCTTATTACGTCTACGTTAAATAGATATTGATTTTCGTCTGTGCAGTAAATTTCAAATATAGGTCTATCAGAAAGTAACATTGCAGGAGAAATAATAGTCATTATTTTTCCATAAGTTCCATTACCTAAAGCATTTTGTGAATCTGTTCTGAATATGATATTGAAACCGCCATTATTTATTTTCTCATTAAAAACAAATTTAAGCATTTGTCCATTCTTCCATCTAACATTTTTATCGTCTATATTTATATACACAGTATCAGCGAAAGTTTCAATTCCTGTTACAGGATCTGGGTTTTGATTAGTTTGTCTAAATGAATTTGTAAATGTTCCTAATACAAGAATGTTATTATCAACAAGATTTGTAGTTGCATAATTTTGTCCGTTACTCGTAGTAGTTTCGATATTATTAGATGAATTACCACATAACATAAAGTTGTTATAAGCCTGAGTACGATTAATTATTTTTACTTGATTAGGAACTGATTTATCAAGTAGAATACCATCCCCTCCTTTAAGAACATCTGTGTTGTAAGTTAAATTAGTTGATAAATTTCCAGAGACGATCAAATTGATATTATCTGCATTCATATTAATCAAATCGAGTAAAGTTGTACTTGATTGAAAAGCTAATTGAGCATTATTCAAAGAAGATTCTAAAGCGGATAATCTTTGAGAAAGTCCCGTGATATCACCCTGTGAGAAATAGTATTGTTGTAAAGCCGATATTTGTTGCTTAATTTCAATAATCTGTAGATTTTGAGATAAGAACATTTCAGCAGCTTCTTGCATTCTCGTTGAAGCATCAATGAATAGATCCATTGAGAATGTGTTATAATCATTAATGATAGTTTCAACACCTACATTATCAGCAGAAGTATCGAATTTAACATTCAATTTCAAACCGTATCCGTTACCGTTAAGTTTCGTAATTTTATTAGGTTTATATTTATCGAATCTTTTAAGGTAAGATGGTGCTGATACTTGATTAACATAATCGTCTAAAACAAGAATTCCATATAGGTTTCTTGCTCGATCCATAGGATTTGATGAACTATAAACGTCATAATAAACGAGTGCGGCATTGAATGCGAAATCCCCAGAAGCATCAGAAGCATTGAATTCTGATATTAAAGAGATATTTGGATCATCTACAATCGGTTTATATGAATCAGCATCAGTATCAAGAATAATTCCGTCCATTCCAGAAAGTAGAACAGGTTTTAGAGATAATGCAGTTGCTGCTGCATAAAGAGAAGTATTTGTAGGATTTCCAAAAGTTCCTTCTGAAAGATATGCATCTATAACATCATTATCATAATAAGCTATCATCGAAAGTCCAGTAGGGTGAACGGATCCGGCATTTCTTCCTTCGAGATAAACGTTACCGTTGCTCCATTGTCTACCTGGAGCATAATTAGAATCTTGGTATGTTTTGAATAGTACAAGAGGTGTATTACCGTGTGTTACAGGAACATTAAGATAAACTTCGCTATATGAATGACCATCCCTTGAAACGGAATTGACAATATCAACATCCCCTATATATTTAACAACTCGCTTATAGAAAGTAGATTGATCTTCTTCGGTGAATCTATTTGTAACTGTTGATTCAGCAGCAGTAGCAGTTCTGAATCGCATAGCATTTATGTTAGCCATCCACTTCCAAAATAATCTTTCTGAAGTTGACCATTTTTGACTCATATCATAAGCCTGAGCTAGATTATTACTTCCGTCTAAAATTAGCTGTTCTAAATTCAAAACGTAATTTTGAAAAGATTGTGCTAGATTTATGTTATTATCAGAATTAATATCAGCTGAAGGAACTGATGAATTTGGATACGATGTAGGACCGGGACTATTTAATACACCTAAAGCTTCCCATACGATGTAATTTTGATTTGACGTAGGAGTTGCAACGTCAGGGATATCTAATAAGGCGAATTTAGAGAATACAAATCTAGCATCGTCATCAGTAAATGTTTTTGAAATATCATTTGATGCCGAAGTAAATGTGTAAAACGTTCCACCTTGGACTCTTAACGCATTAATTAGCGGAGTTGCCATTCAATTATTTTTATTTTTATGATAAAATTGCCCAGTTACTACCACCAGCAGTTGCACTAGATCCAGTACATCCTACAAAAGCATTTAATGTTAAATCGTATACGATAGATCCTTCAAGAGGACTTACGATAGAATTAATATCCGCAGTAGTCATTCTAGGTAATGTCATATAACCAACAGGTCCTGAAGCAGTTGGTCCTGTAACTCCACTACCGGAAAAGTTGATAGTTGGAATAGATCCAGAAACTGCATAGGTTTTAGTTAATTTTTCAAAATAAATAGAATTAGTCCCTGCACCAATTTGTAGATAATTGTTTGCACCTATAACGACATTTCCTGCACCTACAGCTACATTCCCAGATATAACATTAATACCACCACTAACAGATCCTCTAACAATAAGATCTTCAGTTTCCATATCATTATTACTCCCGTATCCGTAGTTATTTATTTTTCCTGTTGCAATGTCAATAATGCTCAATACATCGTTTAATGCCTCCTTAATTGTATTAAAGTTGTCATTAAGGGTAATCCTTGAAGCCGATACTGAATCTGTTCCGTTCAATGTTGTTGTTGTGATTGCCATGTTAAATTATTTTTATTATTTCTTTTTTTGTTACTGATTTCTTATTACCGTTTGTATCTTCTAGCTCAAGTGAAACGGTGTAACTACCCTTTTCGTTGAACATATAGGAGAAATACTTATTATTGTAGTATATATCCGTGAAGTTCGAATCTCCTTCTTTTGTAAGTTTCCATTTAGGATTCTTCTTTCCGTTTATTACAGAGTTATCATATGTGAAATTAACCACTGTACATAGAGGTAAATTTTGTGCATATTTAAGAATTCTTACTTCATCCCATGTTGGATTTTTAATTATTGATCTACCATACGAAGTTCCAATAATATCTACAAATTCAACTGTTGTTTCACTTGGACTAGTAAATGCTTTTGAGATAGCTTGAATTTTTATCTCGCTAGGAGTTATAGAGGAAGTTGTAGGTCCTGTAGCTCCTGAATATCCTAGAACAAGGTTGTATTGAAAATTATTTATTCCATCTACTCCTTGAGCAGTAGGTCCGTTAAGTTCATCAGCTAAATCCATTAAAGAAGTTGATCCAATTAAATAAGGAGAACTCATTCCATTTATTAATATGCTACCTGTCGGTCCTAGAGACTCAATCTTATAAATTTCAAAATGTGTAGGGATATCACCGACATATCCAAAATAAACAGTCTCATACGATTTATTATCTCCTGTTGCACCATCCAATTTAATTTTGTGTCTTCCTCCTCGATCGAAGTCTTTAGAAACTGATCGAATATAAGGAATTAATTGATAGTTGCTATCATAATCTTCATTGTAATAATAGATGAAATCATTTAAGAAAGGATGATTTATTCCATCAAAAGGCATTATTTGATTAAGTTCCTTTACTATTGATAACATATTATCCGCAGTAGATCCTATAAGTCCTGTTATCTCATAAGAATCAACAACATCGATTATGTAGACCCAATTTGTTCCGTCATATTGATATGTTCTTCTATTTGCATTAGAAACAATAATATCCCCAGTAGATCCAGTAGATCCTGTAGCTCCTGTAGCTCCTGTATAACCAGTGGGTCCTTGTTCATAATGAACATCGATAGAATTAACATCTAGAATTGTATTTCCTTTAGTCATAAATATATGAGCAGTAGGACCTGTTACATTCTTAATTTCCCATTGAGTTATTTTAGTTCCTATTCCATCCCACCAAAGATGATAAAGATCATCCCATTTTGGAAGAAGACTCATCAAATTATATGTGTAAGGGAATCTATCAACTAGAGGATTGTTTGAAGGATCCGTGATTGTTTTGTAAAATTCAGATGAGTCTAGAGAATTATAACTCATATCTGCCATATCAATTGATTCATTTGGGTGTAAAGGAAGATCCCAAGTAGATGCATATTCGTCCCAAGTTAATAGAGGTTTAAGAGGTGTTATTCCATTCAATGGAGGGGGCGGAATAAAATCTAACTGTACATCGTATTTTCTTGTGTTTAATTTATAATCGAGTTCTCTGAATTGATACCATCCGATAAAGTCAGATTCTTTCATTTTAACTTCAATCATATCTTCATTAATTAAGAAAGATTTCGTATTATAACTATCCCACATGTAAAGTTCTACTTTATAGAATCCTACATAAGGGAGGATCACAGGATAATTATCTCCATCTTCTATTCCAATTTTTCCACTATCAAAAGAGAAAGCAGGAGTATCATCAGCAACCTTAGTTATAATCCATTGCATTTCGTAATATCCATAATAACCAAGGCTTTGCCAACTGTAATTGAATTGAGAAGGAAACAAAGTAGGAAAGCCTGTTGCTCCGACGTATATAGGATTACTCGTTGATCCTGGAGATGACGTCCAACCTGAGATAGTTTGAGATAAATTAAAAGATCCATATAGAGTTCCACTAGTGGGTCCAACTAGATCGATTTGATTGAAGGTTACATTAGCATCATCCCAATTAATATCGAAAGTTTTATTGTTAAGTGTGATTGGATATCCAATTGGAATATCTTCGTCGTCGTTTAATTGTCTTATTGGTATATTTGCTTTATCAAAATAACCTAAGAAACAATCAGCAAAATAACTTATAGGTGCACCTGAGGCTCCAAAAGAGCCTGAAGGTCCAGTCGAAACGTTTATAGAGGCTGCGGTTCCTCCACCACCTGATATTGTCGGAACTGTATATTGTATAGTTGCCTGTGGGAAAGATCCTGAAGTATTACTCATCCAAGTAACATAAATTGATCCATCACCTATTGCTTCTTTTTGTACAATTCTAATAGTTCCTGAATCACCTCCTTCTTGATATATCGTAAAATTAGATCCAACATATGAATCATCCCTAAGAGATTTAATAATCAAATCTGCTACTTCTGAATCAGTATATATGTATTTCCCTGTATTTGGATCTCTTTCAATTACCGTATCTACTGTTGCAGTTGTTCCTGTAGGAATATAAAAAACAAATCTAAAAGTTTGAACTGTATCTAAAGGTGTAGGCATTCCACCTACATTAATCCCATTAGGATTAAGTGTTACATACCAGGAAAGAATGTTTGTTTGGCCTCCTATTGTTAGGTCTGGACCTACTGGACATCCGAAGAAATTTAAGTATCTTAGATCTTGTAAGAATCCGGAAGGTGAAGGAAGAACTTCGAATGAAGGCTTAAGTCCCAATTCGATTTTATCAATTCTATATTGATCGTTCCATACATTTGTATCGTATTTAGCAAAGTAAACTGCTTCACCTATAATATCAACAATTTTAGCATTTACAGGCAAGAAATAATTTTGAAGTTTTTTCTTTAATGCGAAGATTTTAATCAAAATTTCTTGAGGTGTGTATGAAAAAACTTCTTCGACTATAGGAATTCCATCATCATCATAATCTCCTGATTCTATTGTTATGTCATAATAAAGACCGAATTTATTAGTTTTCTTATAAATTTTACTCGGAATGAGAGACGTATTATTGAAATTTGCATCTTTAGTAAAAACATCGGATATGTTCATTTGTTTGAATTTACCGAAATAAACACTTTCAGAATCAACATTTAACCAGTATTCTTTCATTCTTAGATTTTGATAACCGAAGAATTTAATGATATTTATGAGAGCTTTATAAGATCCTAAGTAAGGATATATGTTAGAATACTCAAGTAACATTTCCTTTCTCTTCTTATTGAATAAAGACCAATTCGTTTTTATTTCATTAACATCCGATTCATCAAAAATCGATTCATCTTGTGGTAAAAGATCTCCTCCTAAAGCAGCTAACCAATCTCTTAAACGTTGATCTTCTTCTTCACCTTCGCCATATAAAAGAATTTCAGCAAATATATTATCATCTGCGTCTTTGATAAAAACAACTGAACTATAACCCCTTTCAGTCATTGGAGAAAATCCAAGATTTACTTGAATTGGAACTGAATTAATAGTTGTTACCTCTTTTATTCCATCTTTAACTCCTGTAGTTCCTATCGAATACGCAACAGAATCGAAATTATATTCCATAGAATACGACTTAGTCAAAGTATTTGCAGTTGCACCTAAATCAAAATCATAAAGGAACATTTCTGTTATAGGATTTGTAGATGTAAAATAAGCAGTAGCTCCGTTGCTAGGGAGTGAAGTAGATCCTATAGGATATACATACTCATAAGATTGCGAAGAAGAATTATACACCTCTTCCATGATATACAATTGGAAATCTTCAATAAGACCTTCTGATACGGTATTGAAATCTATACGACCAACCCATTTATCACTTGCTTCAAGGTATTCGAAATTGCAGTATTCACCTTTTTTATTGAAAAAGTTTAGATATTTGTACATTTTATAGATTTATGCTTCCGTCGTTTTTATCTAGTGTGTAATTGTTATAAAATTGAATAGCTTTAACTGAATCTGTCATTTCAATAAAATAAGGCTCGATTCTATTAAGAAATCCATCCATTCCAGGATTACCAAACATTCGATTTGAAAAGAATTTATTAATCATCCCTTCAGATCTATAATCATAACCCGTATCTTTTATCTTATCGTTAGATTGATATATTTTTGTGTATACTGAATCTTTATACATTATTTAAGTGCTGTTTTATTTGCATTCATTTGTTTAATAGCTATTGTCTCTTTTATGACTTCTTTAACAATTATATTCACTGATGAATAAGTTGAATCGCTTAATCCATCTTCAAAATAATTACCGAATCGATCATACCAACCCCCTCTCATAACTGGCATTTCATTTTTACCTATAACAATATCGCCAAAATCATCTAATCCGATATTAGGATCGGTATTGGTAGGAACTAAAACTTTTACTTCCTGTACAGTTTTTATTCCTCTTACTCCATCGAAACTTTCTATTTTTTTGAAGTAATATCCATCGATTATAGCCTTCTCATTAACTTCTGAGATAAAAGAAAGATTAACAGAATCGATTCCTTTTATGTTTTCTAAAATTGCTATCAAATCCGATTTTGGAATTTTATCTCTTCTTTTTACTCTTAGAAGATAATCTGTTATTTGAGTTGTAACTTCGTTTGATACGGAAACAGGATTGGAAGTATCATAAATTCTAAGAAAAACATTCATAACATATTTAGTAAGAATGGGATTTATTATTGATAGCTCAGAAGATATGATTTGTTGGCCTGAAGAATTAATATATCTATAAAGTGCAGCTTTTTCATCTTCATCTAGATAGAAATTAATAAGATTTGTTGTAAAATAATCTGAATTTTTTTGGAGTCTTTTTTCGATGTTTGGAATTAAAAAAAGATAGATAACGTTATCATCATCGATATATTCATCATCATAGGTTGTATAAGCATCAACATACGAGTAATTGAATCTCGAAAAGAAATTTACATAATTTTCTGGATTAGCTAAAACAAAAGATCTACTTGTTTTAGGAGCTATTAGCTTAGTTAATTCAGGGGATTCAGCATCTGCTCCAAGAACTATTGTTTTGTTTATAGTAATGTTAATGTATTCATTTGGATCTAATTCTTCACCTGTATTTGTGTATAAAGGATCTGCCCATTTCCATGTAATATCATCAGTTTTACCGAATACGTTACCACCAAATCCGTCCGTTGTTATGTATTCCACTGTTATATTAGCACCTCTATTAGGAATAGTTCCAAAATCTCGATTTCCAAAATAAATATCGATACCATCAGTCAGTCCAGTTTTAACCATACATTGTTTACTGCCTTTAGTCATATCATAAAGTGAATCGACTATTTCATATGGGTCGCCGTTTACAGTTATTTTTATATTTTCATTATCAATTTCTTTCTTTGCTAAAATACTGAAAGATTGAAGTTCTAATCCTGTTCCTGTCTTTGTTTGTTGTTCCAAAGATCCCTGAATAATTTTTAGAGGAATGAAAGACCTTTCTGATTTTTTTATCTTTATATTATCCATATCATTAGAAATCCTAATAATATAAGGAAGGCCATTATAATCACAAATTATTACAGTTTTGTCAGGTATGGTAGCATAAGAGAAATTAACTTCGGATATTGAAGGTTTCCATTTTACATTTATAGTTCCTTCAGCAGAAATAGATCTAGTTGGGTTATGTCCTGCAAGTCTAGCAAATCCATATATAGATCGCCTTTTTGTTGCAGTGTAGATATTTAATTCGACTAATGAATCTTCTAAATAGAGGAAAATTAACTGAACGAAATTTTGCATTACTACTAAAATTTGTCCATATGGAGAAGCTGCTGAGAATATATCCCCAGTTTGATTATAGGTTTCTACAAGATAATTTTTTATTTGTAGAAATATCTCTCCGAATTTAAGTTTATTGGGTCTTAGAATGTTATTGCTCATCTTTATACATTAAGTGATATTTGTGAATCAGGATTAGGGGATGCGGCAATTCCTAAAACTGACCTCCCATCAACTTCTATGTCAACTAAAATCGAATCAGAGATATCCCCCCTGATGAAATTGACATTTACATTGAAAGGAATAGCAAGTTGACTATTAGTGCAAAATCTTCTAACCTGTGACATTATGTCGTTTTTTATTGTTCCTACTGTTATATATGGATTCCATAGATATCCTTCAAGATTACATCCTAATTCAGGCTCGCCTAGAACTTCTCCAGGGATTGTAGTCAAACACATTTCTATCATTTGAACAAAATTACTAATGTCATCTTCTACTTCTAGAAAATTAGCATTGTAATTTGGGTCTTGTGGCAGTCTCAAATAGATATCCAAAGCCATATATAGTATATTATTATTTTATTATTTTAGTTCACTAGAGGTCATCTTAATGTTACTCTTGATCAAATCTATGATCCCCCTGATGTAAAGAAGAAATCCATTCCTTCGTCAGCTTTAATTTCTTCTTCTATTTTTGTTATCTCATCAGTTCCTTCAGTTCGAATCAAATCATAATTAATTGTTATATTTCCAGGTAAATTAAAAGCAAATGTACCTAGAATTCTTGAAAGTTGCACCTTACATTTAGCAACAACATATCGATAGAATATCTCATCAGCAAAAAGAAATTCAAATGGAAGTTTTATATATGCTTGACAAACACAATCTCTATCAGGAGTTTCTCCTGAAAAGAATAACTTATGAGAATTACGATTATAATTATAACTTACAGTGTGATTGATTATGTGATTCGCTAAATCTAACCAAGATAAATTAAGTACATAATACATCATGTTTTCTGTTCCCTGTCCGATAGAAACTGAATCAGATAGAAATAAACGTTCAACACCAAAGTCACCTGTACCATCGAAAGAGTAAGTTCTACCGAAATCTTCTCTCATTTTTTTAACAGCAAAAATAGAAAATACACATTCCGGAACAGTAACTGTTCGACTCTTCTTAAATTCATCGGATTGAAACATTGTTTTTGGAATAATAACAAATCTCTCTTCCACGGCATCTTCGTATTTTTTATAGAACCATTCAGAAGAAAATTTAATAATTCTCTCAATCTCTTTAACAGGAACAGTAAATGGCAATGCACAAGCAACAGATATTTCCTGTTGTACTAAAGCGATAAATTCGTCAGTTGTATAGGGTTGACCATTTTCACATTTATCATATTCAAAACTCATGGCTTAATATATTTTTTCGTAGGAATTATTACAGTATCACCAGCAACAAAATACCCAGGTTTTAATCTTTCATATTGAATAACTGTAGTATTTTTACTTATTTCAGCAAAGATTCCTAGTTTACCTTTATAAAAAACTCCACCGTTCATTTTAGCATTTAATACAGAATTCATACCATCAACATCTGTATTATTTAACACAATTGTTCTATTTGCCATGGAATTGATTAGTAAACATCTATTAACCACAGAATCTAAATAAATGTTACATTCTATTAATCGACAATCAGTAATTTCACAATCATAAAAAACACAATTTTGAAAATTACCATATTGAATCTTACAATTTACAAATTCAATATCTTTGATAGTTCCTGTAGATTTAATCTCACCATCTCTTATTTGTAAAGCTGAAAGCGTCGTATCATAATTCATTTCTAATTCATTATCCTTGAATTTTGCTGAAATTAAGAAATCATAGATCCTATCCCTAAGAACAGAATAATAATAATCTAGAGTTTTTGGATTTTCTAATAAATCTACTGTGAAATTAACTTTTGGAAATTTTTGTTTGAATACAGCGTAATCTAAATAGGATTCTCTTATTTTATTTTGTTTCAAAATAAGTTTTTCAAAATTTAGGATATTTTCTTTTGTGTATTGAGATCTAAATGTAGAATTCCACGAAACAACACAAAATTCACTAATTATGTCGAGTATTTCAGTAGGTTTCTTTTCATATTCCTTACCTCCTATATATTGAAGTCTAAGGAATCCTTCTGTTAAAAGTTCGAAATTTACTCCACATTCTTTTGTATCTGGAACCGAATAAAATTTAGGATCTACTACAGATTCTTCTTTAGGAACAAATCTTTGATTAATATCAAATTTCTGAATACTCTTAGTATTGAATCCATATTTTCTAGATGGAAATGCTTTATAAACAGCATCTTCATTAAATTCTAGAATGAATTTTAGTTTATCAATTTTTTCAACAGAGATTCCCTTGAAAAATAGAGTTCCTTTGAATGGTCCTGCTTCTTTATCGATAAATTTAATATCAACAAAGAAGTTATTATTTTTTTCTGTGAATCCATTTCTTTCAATCCACGAAAAAAGATTAAGACAAATAAGTCTAGAATCTCTGTACGTGAGGAATGTAGTTTCCAAACGATAAACTCCATCATCTCCTCGACTTATGTTAGCATTATAAGATCCAGGTACATCGGTTGAAACTTTTCGTTTCAATGCTTTGGATAACCCCTTTAATACATTAGAAGGAGTCATATCAGAATTAAATTCCGATATGATTCTCACTAAAGTGTTTTCAAATAATGGGGAATATGATAGACTATCGAATTTCAATGTAACCTTCTTTTTTCTATATATTCAAGTTAATTACATAGTAAAGTCGACTTTCTTAGATTCTTTGTCTATTTTTACTATTTTTACCTCTATTTCTTGACCTACCTCAAATTCATCATTTTCGTCTAGATGTGATTTGTGTAAGAGACCTACGATTTTTGGTTCGATTTCAACGAAGATTCCGTATCGAACAACTCTTTTAACTTTACCTGTTACAATAGATGGAATCTTAAAACGATTTTCTATATCGTCCCATGCATTGATTTGTGGTTCAGGTAATGATTGACTCAAAACAATTTTATCATTATCAATGATTTCCGAAACATAGAATTTAATCGAATCTCCAGCTTTAATTCTACGATTTTCGAAATCATCCATTGAATCACTAGAAATATCTTTCTTAGCAATTAGACCAGTCAAACATTCGTTGAATTCTACAAAGACGCCGTGTTTACTAACTCCCGTTACAAAACCTGTGTATTCAGTTGCAAACTGTAAAGATTTAATGCTTTGTGGGATGAGAGTTTTAAGATAATCTCTATGAGAAACAACAATATAATCTTTCTCTTTCGAGTAATTAATTGGAACTACGTAGATATTTTTACCTATTAATGAATCGAAGTTAACCAACTTATTCATACCACCAAGCGAACCTGGCATAAAGCAACTAATTCCGTCGATATCAACGAAATAACCTCCATGAATAAGTTCTTTAACTGTAGCAGCATAAGCGACTGGATCGCCGACAGATGCCATAATTTCATCTTTCTTCTTAGATAGGATATTTTTAGAATATGAAGCTTGAATAGATAATGAATGTCTAGTTGGAACTTTCGAAACTCTTTCGATAAGAACCTCAATAGGGAATCCTTCTTGAATATATTTTAAGTAAGATGGATCCTCTTTAGAAAGATCTAACATAGCATCTTCTCTCCAATTAACATCGATAATAGCAAATTCTTCACCGACCGATAGAACTTTACCATTAACAACTGAACCTTCTAATGGTTCTTTTAGATCTAGTGTTTTACCATAATACTGCTCATAAAGATCTTGTGCATATGGCAAATGACAGTAAACTTTACTTTTATCACCAGAATGTTTTTTGATTGATTTGTTTTGTTTTAATTTTGGTGAATCAGCCTCATAGGAAATCCAATCAAATCCGGGAATACCTTCAGTTCGTAATTCTTTTTGTAATCTTGACATTTATTTTTATTTTAAGGGGTTATTAAATTATTAAGAGAGTCCTCCATTGAGGATAGGATTAAGCGGGTCTCCTGTTATAGGGAGAGGTAGTGCATTTGGTATAGCGGCCGGACCAGCACCTTGAGCAACAAGTCCAGGTGGTATTGTAACTTTTACAATTGCTTTTTTAAGATAAGCATCTACTTCATCTGAAATAACTTTTGCGAGAATAGGTGCAATATCCGAAGACATCCATTCGCATATGGAATCTGATATAGCATTTGACCATTCATTCGCTGTTATTTTTTTAACTAAAGCTTTAGCAACTACCTGAGAAGCAACATTATCTGAGGTTCCTGCACCTACTACCATAGAAGCATTCGATATATTTCCAAGTGCTTTTGTTATACTTACAGCTGATGTTTTAACGCCTAATAAAGCTCCGCCGTCTAGATTTTTACGAAGGGAAGTCTTTACGGAATCTTTTTTTAATTCAGTTTTTAGAGTATTTTCTAATGCTGTTTTTAATGTGGATTTAATTAGTGCCATATTTATTTAGTTACTACTTTCATTTGACTTAATTCTGCAGATGTCATTGGTGAAATTGGAGGACTTGTAGGAGCACCTAAATTTCCGACATGTGTATGAGAATTGAATAGGGTCATAAATTTATTTCCGAGAATAACTTTCTCGGTTGCTCCCTTTCCTAATTCGATAGTACTCGCATGATCGATGATAACATCTTTAGCTTTCACGTTTACAGCTTTATCAGTAGTTATATTAATATCATTCTTTTGTGTGATATTCATGGTTCCGTCGTCCAAAATCTCTACTTTACTATCACCAGAAGCAGTTTGAATTAGAACAGATTTATCATTTTTTATATTGATTTGTGTCTGTTGATAATCGAACATAAGTCCTTTAGCTTCAGTAAAGAAGATTTTTACGGCACCGGCAGTCACGGTATCATAAACTATTATATGCGCGTTTTCGTAAGAGTTTCCTATTTCTTCCTTAACTTCAACAGATATTTTTTGATTAAAGAAGTATTCAGGATGATATATGTTTCCGTTATCAAATCGAATAGAAACAATAGATCCTACTTTAGGAACCGAAAAGAAACCACCTCCTGAATCAGATCCTCCAGTGTTACTTGTACCTGGATAAGCCCACGGAATATCATCATTTGGAATTTCATCGAATTTACCAAAGACTTTTACTTTAGCTCTACCTATTTTAAGAGGGTCCGCAACATCAACAACTTCACCTAACCAGGCAGTTGAATCTAAATCGTCTTTCCAATAGTTCTTTAAAGGCATACTCTATTTATATGTAATTTACTTAATCATTATTCAATGAAGCGGAACCTTCTCCATAATTTCCTGTAGTAGGATCAACATCATTTTCATTACTCAAAGAAGGAACGAAATCATCAAAGAATTTAGCTTTCCCAAATTCATTACTATTATTACTTAATGAAGGATTTTCGGGAGAAGATCCTTGAGTCGTTGCTTTAGATGAATTTTTTTTGTTTAGTAAGGATGAATTTCTTCCTACTCCATCACCAGAAGAAGATTCGAAAGTTGTAAGAGGATTATCTGCAAATCCATTTTCTTGATCTTTAGTGTTATTATCCTTTGAAGAATTTTTACCTATTTCATTTACTAAAGATATAGCTCCACTAACTCCTCCATTTACTAATGATGATACTGCACCTGCAGGATTGAATCCATATACATTACCTAAAAATAAATTGTTTAATGTGCTAGAAAGAACTTGTTGGAGTTGTGACATTCCTTGAGCTATTGCACCATTTATATAAGGTCCAGCAGCATCCGGAACATTTTGAAGTAGACTAGGCTTATCTAAAGCGAGACCATCTAAAGAACTAACAATAAAGTCAGTAACCTTTTTATCATGATGAAATCTGTATATGTTATCTTCACCGACATTTCTATAACTAAATGCTATTTTTTGAGCTTTAAGTACAAAGTCTTTATTTGATACACTTGCTACTGTTCCGTTTGATTCATCCGGTAAAAATTCACAATACTCAAAATTGAAAAGTATTCTAGAAATACTATCATTTATAACATCCGATTTTTTGTCCATTAATCCACCTAATGCACCTTTGAATCCTTCTTCTTTTGCACCAGATATGATATTACCTATAACACTATTATCCACAGGGTCTGGACCGAAGTACTTATCCATTTCATTCTTACCTTGCTTCAAGATATTTGGAATCATTGCTTCTGCAGCTGCACCATATTGAGACATAGAGAAAGGGAACCCCCATTTATTAAATGATCTACCTTCATAAACATAAACTGAAGCTTTAAACATTCTAAGATTAAGAGGAACAATTTCCCGTCTATTTGGCCAATCAAAGCAGGCTTTTCGATATAAGTCCATAAGAGCAGTCATTCTCATATCAACGGATTCATCTAAGCAATTTATGATTATTTTTCTATCAGCCGAAAGAATAGGTTTGAAAGCTGGATCTTGATAAAGGTGTTTCCATGCTTCATCTAATCCCTCGATTGATTGAAAAAACCAAGGTGTTTTTTGATTTATTTTCTTAAAAAGCTGTATGAATTTAATAAGATATTCAGCTTTTGAATTATAACCTCTGTTGATCAGATATCGTAGAGCAGTATTAGGCAGATCTAATTCCGATAGAAGTCCACATCCAGGTTGATCAAATAAGAAGAAAAATTTGAATCCTAAATATGTTGGATCTTGATATCGTAAAAAAGGATCAGTTTCATAATACATATTAGTCTTCTTAAAAGTATTCATTGCCGGATCGGCATATCTTGTAAAAGCTGGCATATTTAGTCTTTATTTTTATCCTTGTTGTGAATGTTTAGCTGGTATAGGCCATTCTCTTCTTATTAAAGTTAATCTCTGTTTTACACCAGAACCAGTTACGTATGTAAATTTCATATCAGCAATAACATAATAACCACTTAAAAATTCATTTTTTATTTGATCTTGAACTTCAGGTTGAGGTCCATTAGTAGGATCCGGTTTACTTTTTTCATTAGAAGATACATTACCAGCTCCTGCGAACATCCCTGTTTGTGTGTTTGGATCTTTTGTTCCTTCAGATTCACCTAAAGCTTTATCTCTAGTTTGCATATTTGCAGCATTTTGATTAACTGAAGATTCATAAATTATCACAGGAATCCTTTGATATTTATACAAATAATGATTCATTCCAGCTAAATCTACAATTAATCTAGTTTTCTTAAGTTCTTCTAGATTTTGATGATTAAGAACTTGAGCGTAGCAATAATTATCATGAACATTACCGCCATAAGAGTTTCCTCCTTGTTTACCCATCCATTTATACCTGGATTCTTTTAAGTAAAGCGGTTTTGGAAAATTAGGCGGACCATCAGCCTTTCGACCCTTTAGAAGTCTAAAGTTTTCTTCTGATCCTTTCGTAGTAAAAGGATCTACGAATGCTTTTTGATATTCAATATCTTCTTCTTCTATATTTAACCATTGAGCATATCGAAGATAACCATTATTTAACCAAACAGAACCTGAATTATTTTCAAAATTATATGCCTCAATGAATACATTTTTACCTGCCATATTATTCAAATTAGTAAGAACTAAACTACCTTTAATACCATCTTTATCATTTCTCTCGTCTCCTCCTACTGCAAGAGCACCAGAAGTAGGAAATGCATCAGATATATTAACATCTTCAGTTTTATCTTCTAGAGAAAATTGTTTATTAACATTAACTAAACAAAGATAGTAATAAGGATCTAAATACCAATCAAAAAAAGAATCTTCGTCTTTATATGTAGAAGAAGTCGTTTCATTAACAAAAGTTTCATAAGTTTCCGCTGGAATAATTCTTTTCATTTTATCATCAGTTGATGTTTCATTAGAAGCAAATCCTAGACCGATATCTTCACAAACATCCATTAGGTGTTCAAATGATGTATTCTCTGGATATGACTTAAAAGTTTCCGAGAAGAATCTATGTATTTTCATAGATCCTACTATAAAATAAGACTTATTAACAGGATCTCCTAGAATCCTTACTATGTTAAAATCTATTCTTATAGGTTTTTGATTGTCTGCATCTCCGGGTCTAATGTAAATAGAAATAACATCTCCGTCTATAGGAGCACCAATAGAGAAGTGATTAGCTTTGTCGACAAAATTCATTAATAATTTAGGAATGGAATCGCTCAAATCTATTTCGAAATCTTCGATCTCGTTTTCTGCTAAGATTAAGGAATTTATCGCAATAATAGGCATAGCAGAACCTGCTCTAGAAGAAGTTTTTGTATCTAAAGGACGGATATTACCTTGATATGTGTCTTTGGCTTCTTTAGACTCTGTATCTGTTATAAAAATTTCGTCTAAAACTATCTTGCCTTGAGAAGTTGCTCCTAATTTAAAGCTCGGTTCAATTATAGAGACTATAGATCTTTCATATGTACTCATTGTGTAGTATCGTTAGAAGTAGGAAATCTCGGACTCGAAACAGAAGGAGCAAATATCAATCTGTTACCGTCTGTACTAAACGGAACTTCTCCTGGCCTTAAAAGATTAGTCGGTTTTGGTTCGACTGATCCATTTTTTCTCTTAGCAGAAAGCTTAGAAAGTTGTTTCATTCTTTCTATATCTTTTTTACTAGCTCTAGTTGGATCTAGAAACAGAGCTTTAGTGTCCCTTATTAATTTCGAATTCCTATTTATTTTTTTATATGATTTTTGTAGAGTAGATTCTTTAGGAATAATTATTACATCATAAAGTTGCATCGAGAAGGGATTAGATATTTGATTGAATTTTAGAAATGCGTCTAGATAATCTAAATTTCTATAATTTTCCCATACAATTAGATCCGGTCTACATAGGTGTTTTTCTTCTAAGAGGATAACACTCTTAATGATAAAATCGCTCGAGATGTAATTCACTTCAAGATTAAGTTCGAGAAAGTCTATCATAGTTACACCATCTCTAATCATTTCATCCTTTAAGTCTATAAGTTTTAAGTACATATCTTCAATTTTATTAAAAAATTCCTTGAGCTGATTGAGCTAACAATTCATGAACGTTTTTGTGATTCGGAAATCTTTCTAATAACATGTTTACTGCTTCTTCTGCATCTTTAGGATCCACTTGTTTATGTTTAGCTTGAGCAGAACTACTTTTGAATTTTGATTTAGTTCCTTTATTTTTTTTATTTCCTGGATATTTTTCAGCTGGACTCAATGTCGTGTAAGTTCTTCCTCCTCTATGGAACATTGACATCATATCTGAACGATCTCTAGGTCTAGCCGGTTTTAAAGTACAAGTAACCGTTAATTTCGTGGGGAAATCGTCAGCACCTAAAGCACCATGTAAATGATATTCAGATTTTTCTAGAATCAAGTTTCCAATAGAAACTATAGGATTTGCAGGATTACCAACCATAACGTGCCATTCACCGGTTTCTTCACCTGTAAGTAATGAATTTACTGCCTGAGCACCTGCAGCTCCTCCACCTCCTTGAGCACCATCCATAGCACCACCCATGATATTAGACATCATGTTTCCGCCTATACCTTTAGCAGCATTAGCAATTCCTTCTAGAGTAAGACCTTCACCTCCCGTGAATTCTTTAATTCGGGTTCCTATATTATCTGTTAGAGATTTGAAATAACCCATATAATCACCAGCCATTAATTTAGCTGGATCACCCAAAGGTCCAACAGTTTTAGAGGATTCCCCTGCTCCACCACCTCCACCGAAGTGACGTATATCTCCACCCCAAAATTCACCTCTATTAGCCGTCATAACAAAGACGTTGGAAAGTAAATCGATCATAGCTACTTTTGGATTTATTCCGTCTATAGATCGAAGTTCATATTCAAATTTAAGAGTAAATTCTTGTTCAAAAAGAAGTCCTTTATCTCTCATCATCATTGTCTTAATAACATCAAGAGGACCATAAACAACGTTTTTATTAGCATAAGGATCATTACCAGATCCACCGTTATTATTTGTCTTATCCGTAAATGCTCCTGGAGGAGAACCTGGAGGTTTTTGTGTGATCCACGAAACAGCTTTAATTGCACTCCCTAAACCACCACCGATAGCAGCACCTTCATTTCCTTGTTTAGTTTTATTATGTGAAATTAATCCATTTGATACGTATGTATGAGCATCTCCAATTTCTATAATCATAACTTCACCAAAACCGATTGCTTTAATAGAAGTTATCATTTGATTTCCAGAGATTCCTTTTATTAGATCGCCTGCTTCAAGATCATGAGACTTCTTCCAATTACCGAAAGAATCCATAAATTTATGTGTAGTGGAAACGACTATATTTGATCCATCTCTAAATTCGATAGAAACTTTAGGTTGTGTAGTTCTTTCGATGTGAATAACAGGGAATCTACCCCATTTCCTTGTATATTCATGTAAAGTCCAAACTGTATCACCAACTTTAAGTTTTCCTGCTTTTATAGATAGTTTATCATTTATCATAATAGGCGTTTCAGGATCCGGACACCCACTACCACCTGAAAGGGTTTGAACTTCAGATTCCAGCTCTGTCCATTTCATAGAAGAAGTAAATTTAAGACCAACAGCCTCCCATGTATTAGCTTCACCATCAACCCAAGTAATCAATCTAGAAATATCCGGAACAACAATCTTTTGCCAATCTAAAAGATCGTCTGTAATAGGTTGAGAAAATCTCCTCAAAGTAACCATATAATTATTAGGAACAACTCCATAATTCTTACACCAAAGAAAATCTTCCCATGCATATTCAACTGCATTAGTTCCGATTCTCGGATCGCCAGATCCAGCATTACACCAATTTATTAAATTTCTTGCAGTTGGATTTTCCAGAACATTTGTTAATCCTTCAGCTGGACCCATTGAAGATCCTAATGAGGCAGGAGTAGCTCCTGATTCAGCAGCCTCCATATCAGCAAGTGTTAATCCTGCATTTTGGGGTGGTGGTGCGGATCCTAAATCCTGAGGTTTGATTAGATCTCCAAGACGATTAGGTTTATCTATGTAAGGTTCCGGATTAGGACCTAAAGTTAATGAATTATAATAAAAAAGAGAATATCTATTGAATATGGATTGAGTCGCTTTTCTAGGAGAAGGATTCTTTGTAGTAAGAGATCCGTCAGATTTTATTCCTGTAACTCCCTTCGGTAAAGGTATATTAATCAAATTATCAGGATTCTGATCATAGAAACTCTGTAGGTAGGATTCATCATTATTAGATGAAAGATCGTAATATGAATTTTCTCTACCAGTAAAACTTTGAATAGTCGCCATAATAAGATATTATTTTTTCTATATATCAAATATACGAAAGAAACTCGTCAAAATCTTTCGAATCTGTAAATTTATCCGAAAACGATCTTTTTATTCTTTCATTATATTCAATACCAGATTGAATTTTTAGAGGACCTTCATATAAAGATCTCATGGTCGATTCTTTAACCAATCTCAGATGTTTTAATATGAGATATTCTTCAATTTTATTGAAAAGTGAAGACATCTCGATTTTAGTTCTGTTAACAAAATTAGATTCGACGCAAAATCTATGTGTACATTCATCTAAAAACCAAGATTCCATCTCATTCACATTTTTGAATTTTGGAATAGCAAAATGTTTAGGTTTGTCTCCAAATTTCAAGAGAAAAGGTTTACCAACGAAATGTTCTTTAAGGAAATTTATGTTATCGTAGAATTTGATTAGCTTAATAGAATAAAAAGGAATATCTTCTTGAAAATGGATATCTTCAACAATACCCTTAATTGGAATTATAGTTTCCGGATCTTGTGATGAATAAATTATAGCATGACATATTGATTTTTTATCTAGTAGATCAGACTTTATCATATTCCATTGTTTGTATACTGTAAAATTTTTCTCGAAATTCTATCTCAGAATCATCAGTAACAAGATGATAGTTTATAGGATATTCACAAGAAGAAAAGAGTTTTTTTAATCCGTCAACAAAACCGGAAGTAAGATCTTCTTGATAGAAGAAAAGAAATTCGCTTTTTTTACATCGAGTAAATGAATTTATTCTCTTTATTATTTGAAATTGAACAATCTCGGGTGAAGGTGGACTTTTGAATACATCGTTATTAGTAAGTCTTTCTCTAATATCATTATGATTTATGATATCAGAATTTCTTTTCTTTGAAAAATTCTTCTCGAAATTTTCTCTATCGCACTTAACGATGAATACATTTTTAATCATTTAACTCCTTCTTCAATTCTTTTTTATATTCGTTAAGTTCTTTTATCTCTTCTTTAAGGGATCTAATCTTCTCATTGACTTCTTCTTCTGATGGCATATAAGAAAGTCCCCATTCGACATCAAAAACGAGTTGTTCCGAATCAAAATTACTTCCAAGATCTAACCCAAGATCTCGTGATATATCAGTTAAGATTTCTATTATCTTATCGAAGTATTGTTCAGAATCCTCGTCAACTTCATATACTCTGATTATATCGATCGATTGATCTGCGCCATTGTATTGATTATCTGTTATCGTCTTTATGATACCGTTATCAGCATTAGCTAACTGAATTTTAATCATAATAAACTTATTTTTTCTCTTCTTTGTATTCTCTCTCAGCTTCTTTCCACGATAAAGGTTGTTCATCAGAACCCCACAAATGAAGAGTTTTAACCCAAATAGCAATATACTTATTTATCTCTTCTTCAGTCTTTCCTTTATCTCGCATATTGGAAATAATCTCAGTTTGTCTAGATTCTAGAGTTTCTTCTTCTTTATTTCTAATAGCAGTAGTTTGAGTTTCGATAAGTTGTTTAGCTCTTGAATGTCTATTTGCTTTCCATTCTTTATAAGCAGCAATGTTATTTACTTTTAACCAAAGTTCGTAAGATCGTCTTTGTTTTCTCGATTGTGATGTTTGTTTCATTTTATTTCTTTTTAGGTTTTACTTCTGATATTCTATAAATTAGTGGTGGTAGCTCTTCTCCATCTTCTTGACACATCTTAATATATTTTATCATGTGTGTTAAGCTATCTCTTAATTCCTCGATATCCTTTATAGATTCGAATTCTATTTGAAAATTCTTATCGCAATAAGGATTATCCTCCAGTCTGCATTTCATTATAGTGAATTTTCTTATTATTTATTCACTTTCGATGTCCGGCAATAACTTTTTTATCGATTCCTTGATATTTTCTTTGATAATTTCTTTAATTTCTTCTATTGACATTTGACTCAAAGCAAATTCAACAATCTCTTCTATTACCTCTTCTTCATCAAACATCATCATCATAAATTCAATAGCTTTTTCACTAGGGAAATTAAATTCAAAAGGAATGCTGATATCTTTAAGAGATTTCTTCTTTTGTTTTTCCAGAATTATTCTAATTGGGGATTTTTCTTCAACCAATTGAGGAATTGATTGTTGATGTGATATTCCATTAGAAGGATTTGGAGGAGATATAGAATTAGGCGTAGGATTACCCAATAAATTTTCCCATTGAGAAACTTGATTAACTTTAGCCGTTTTATTATTGATATACCTAGTATATTCTTGTTCATCAACAGAACTTAATTTCTGATCAACTTCTAATTTTAGAACTGAATTTCCAGATTCAAACCAAATTCTTTCTTCGTCTTCAGCCAAATATGCTTCAACTACTCCAGTTTCAGGTCCTACATTCCAACGATAGCATTTTTTTACTTCGAATGTTTCCATGTAATTTATTATTGATATATTATGTAAAAAATCTTCTTAAGATTCATTTACGGATTTTGAATGAATCCAATTCCTCCATATGCACTTAAATTTTCTAAAAATTCAACTTTATTTCCTTCTAATTCGTTCCAAAGCTGATCAACTCTACAATTAGCGTTCCTGTGAAATTCTGTATCTTTAATATCATGGAATCCAATCCAACCTCCAGGTTTAACAAATTCTTTATACATTTCATAATCTTGTTTAACTCCCTCGTAAGTATGATCTCCATCTATGAATAGAAAATCAAGTTTTTCTCCTTCTAATATGCTAGAAACTCTTTCTTTAATTGATTCATCATGTGAACTACCCCATATAGTTGTTACGTTAGATCCTAAAGATTGAAGATATTCGTCTCTTTCATATTCATTATAATCAGGTCTACCGTAAGGTCCGTGTGGAAGATCAACTGAAATTCTAATTCCATCTTCTGATAGCTTACTCCATATTGCAAAAGATCCTCCTTGATCCGTTCCAATTTCCATAAAGTTTTTGACGCCTTGTGATTTGAAATGTTCTGCAGCTTCGAAAATTTCTTTATGGTTTTGAACCATTCCTAAATCGTAAGATTCTTGAACGATAACATCAATTGTCTTTTTAGAAACTCTTCCATTTGAATAAAATTCATCGATTGAATTAATAACCTCTTTACCTGTTATATGACGAGAACATTCGAATTGTCTAGCAGTTCCTTTATGATCAGGACACCAATTCCAATCTCCTGCATCTAATCTATGTCTATTGAAACATCCATTACAAACTCCACCTTTGAATATACGAATAACATTTTCATCCATTGCTTCTGTCATTGGTGTACTAAATCCAGAAATTATAACAGTTGGAACGTTTATTGCCCATGATAACCAACTCAATCCACTTCCTATGCCAATAAACATATCAGAATGCTGTAAGTAATTGATTGTACTATTAAGGCTTCTTTCACCATGAATTTTAGTAATGCCTTTAGGGTATCTATTTCCCATATAACCATCTTCTTCGAGACTTAGCATTACAACTTTATATCCTTTGCTTAAGAAATAATCAGTAACTTCTTGCCATCCGGTCGGATTGTTCCAGTATTTCGATTGTGCAGTAGAGTGCATTCCTATACAAACATAAGGTCCTTTAATCGAAGGAATGGAAATTGGTTTAACGATACGAGGTCTAAGTGGTGTATGTTCAAGACCCAAAATGTCAGTTGATGTTGCTTGCATCGGAATAGTTTTGAAATCTCTAGGGTTCAAATATGAATTAAATTCAGTACCGTTATAGAACCAACCTATTAAGTAAGTTACATAAACACCTTCAATTCGCTGACCGGGTTTAATGAATCGAAGATTTGGATAATTTGATTCAAAAAGTTCGTTTTTGAAAGTACTAACATAAACTTTACATTCATGTTTTTTCTGAAATTCTTCGATATGAGCAAACCAAGCGATTGAATCCCCTAAAGATTTAGATTCCATAGAGATTTTAACCCTTTTACCTTTTAGATCCATTTTATGTTCTTCTACATCTCCAGTTATAAGATCGGTTATTCTTATTAACCAATCAACATAGTATTTTATCGAACATGAGGTCCAATAATTCAATCCTATATTAGACAAATAAAGAACTTTACTGTTTTGATTATCAATAAATTCTACTTTGTAGGAACCTATTCCTCTACCTAAAATTTCTACTTTAGGACCGTTATTAAAGTTGATATTTATTTTCTTTTCTATCGATTCAAATCCAATTTCTTCCATCCAATCTTTACTATTTAGATTACTATTTGCAATCTTTGTTGTCAAATCATATTTTCTACGTTCACCGTAGTCAGGTAAATTAACTGAGAATCCAACTTCTAACATAGAATTAGGAATACTTAAGAGTACCATCGGCTTTTGTCTAGGATCGGAAATAAATTCAGATTGTTTTCCTGCATATTCAATAACAAATTTAAGTGGTTCTTCGCGAGAACCTAAAGCACATAGAATATATTCTCCTGTTTGATTTTCTTTTGTGAGGTATAGATAGCTAGGATTTTTTGATTTCGTTTTGATTAGAGGGTATGTAGGTAGAACATAAGAATTTAAGCAATTTTTATCTTTGATATCTTTTATAGAACCGAGTGAGATGGTTAATCCGGATTCTGTAAATGCTTTATGTAAAAAATCTTCAAGGATAACAATTCCAGGGAATGAAAAATAATCTTGTTTCGAATTGAATTTTTCTAGACTTTTAAGAATAAGATCTGTTTTTCCAGAAAAAAATCCAGAATTAAGAGAATCTTCTCCAGGGTTCCAATTGTATGAGAATATATCCGAATCGTTTAATTTGATAGAGTGATTTTCTAAAACTGAAGAATCTTTTATGATATAATCATAATTAACGAAATGAACTCTTTCATATTTATTAATACTAGCTATAGAAAGACCATTTTTTATAAGCTTAAGGGCAGCATATCCATGATTGAAATCGAATGAATATGAAAGACTAAATTCATTATATTTGATGTAATGAACAGGAACTGTATTAGATAAAGATGTATATTCCTCTGAAAAAACAATAGGATTTTCTTTATCGAAAACAACATAATCAGCTATATCGTGAATTCTTTTTGAAACAGGAATATGAGAAGAAACTATTACTGGATATCCTTGTCTCTTCAAAGACAAAATAGATAACCTAAGAAGTTCCTCTTTCTCGTCACTATCAGCATGAGACATAACAACTGTTGCATCCTTTTTTGTTGAATGTGTTATCTCATATTCGCTTACATTAAGTAACTCTAGATAAGCTCTATTGGCAACATTCTCCCATGAGAATCTAGTTCTAATTTCTTCTTTATCCGATTCTGCTTTTGATTTGTGTTGGTAATAATTTTCAAAAACATCTTTCATTTTTATTCCCAGATCTGTAAAATCAGGTTCCGCATAAAGTCCTGGTGTATTTCCAGCAAAACCTAAATCCGCACCTATAGAAGCAGGAAGTTCCTTTTCAATTGAAACTGGAATCCCTTTACCACTAGCAAATTCTAGCTGAGCACCCCAATTTGAATAAATCGAAGGTGTTCCAGAAGCCATTGCTTCAATGAGTGGTATATTCCAACCTTCGCTTCTTGCACAACTTAAGAAAACATGACCTCTTTTTATGTAAGTAACATAATCTTCCCTTGAAAGAAAATGTTTAACTCGGATTCTTTCGTCTGTATATCCATAATGAGATAATCTTTCTTCAGTTGAGCTCATTCCATCAATTGAGAATGGATTATCTGCACTAAGAATTAGATCGACTGGTTCATTTTGATTGAAAGTTTCTGTAAAAGTTTTAAGTATTTCTGGAACGGATTTTCTATAATCCCATCGACCAAAGAAAACAAATTTGAATCTTCCATCTTCTAATTCTGGAATTTCTGAAGTTATTTCATCATGACAAAATTCATCATTAACTCCTTCATTTACAACAAATACTCTATGAGAAGGATAACCTTGTTCGATTATCATATTTCTATGCCATTCAGTTACAACCCAAACGAAATCGAATTTAAGAAGTTGATTGAAGAAACCCTCTTCTAATTTCGTGCTTTCCCAAACCGTAAAAGCAATTTTAGTAGGTGAATCATATTCTTGATAAAAATACTTATGATGCATGTCCATAAGAACGATATCGACATCTGCTTCAAAACCTTCAGATTTATTAACCCAAGGGAGATTAGGAAATGAATGAGTGATTGGAAAATCTTCTTCACCTTTAGGTGTTCCTAAAGTTATAGTATCAATTAACGAGAAATCTTCTCCGTTTAAGTATTCCGGATTAGAATCCCATGTGTAATTTCTTACTCTTAAATCTACGTGCTTTGAAAATTCTCTAAAGAAAGATCTTGCGTGTGCAGAAAATCCAGTTGTTCCTAGGTAGCAGGTGTGTGCTCTAACTTTTATCATTTATATTATATGAATAAAAACGATTAAGTTTTTAATTATTATCCGTTTGATGCTTTTATCCATTGGCAAGTTAAATTATCAGAAGTACTAACAACAGAACCTGCCACAATTAAATATTGATTAGTCGTCCAATTTATTAATAAAGTAGAAAATCCTGTTGTATAGTTAACAACACCAATATCATCTCTCGCATCAATACTTGAATTAATCGCTATTGTTGCATTTCCTGTTCCTGCTGCAACATTTATTGCCAATCTTCTATATAACTGAGAGGCTCTTGTTGCTGCGACTATACCTGAACTAGTGTTTTTTGCTATTAAAATTGCCCCTATTAAACTTGCAGAAGTGTTAATATAAAAATATTGACCAAAAATGTTATTTGTTGCCGATTTTGAAATACACGTTTCTATTGTAACAATATCATCAGCAACAAATGTGTTCGCCGGTATTAAAATAGAATGAATTAAAGTTATAGATGCGGAGTTTACACTTCCCGTTGGTGTAGTAGATGTAACTACTGCGTATTTTTTTCCTACATTAAATCCGTCTATTTTAGCCATTTGTTATTCTTATCCATTGACAGTTTATGTTATCCGATGCGTTGTCAACATCACCTGCTAATACAATATAACTATCTATCGTCCAATTTATTGCCAAAGAACTTGGGGTTGTGGTTAAAGCGGAATTTACTACATAATCTGCATTAACATCTACAGTATTCAACAATACATTAGTCCCATTTCCTGAACCATCTGACACCATAATACTAAGCCTTCTTACAAAAAGTATTGCGGTTATGGTTGCCGCAACACCTATGTTTTCGGCAATTTGAACCGGAGTTGTCAAATCGTCAGTATTGTTCCAATATAATCTTACATTTGAAACTGCGTTAGTTCCTGTTTTTTTTACAAAAGATTCAAGTTTAACGACATCAGATGTCTTAAATGTATTCGCAGGAACAAAAATAGAACCCAACTTAACTTCTGTTAACGAAGATGTGGTTGATTGAGGCGTTGTCAAACTTATTGTTTGAAACGGGTTATACATATTAAATCCGTTAATTTTTGTCATTTCAGGTCGTATACATAATTTATAAAGTCTTGAGAAACTAAAAATGAAATACTATTAATAGTGATATCTCTAACTTTGAAAAAAATAATGTTTCCGTCAAGTTCAATTGAAACGTCTTCGTCATTATTTGTAAAATAACCTTTTTGACCATTTTCATCCTCCATTAAAAATGTTAAAGTTCTCGGAATATCTAAAAAAGAAGACCCCTCTGAATCAATTTTTTTAACTAATGTGTTTCCTTTTTTTTCTAAATGTATCATATTTTTAATTACTTACTTTTAAGAATTCTGTTCTAATTCCTGTTCCAACCCCACAAAAACCGGCGACTATTATGTATGAATCCACTGTCCAATTTAGTGCGACGGTAGATAAAACAAAAGTCGCCGACGCAAAATCCGCGTCAAGTCCATTTGCTACCCCATAAATTTTAGAACCATTTCCTGTCCCGTCTGCAACAATTATCGATAACCTTCTATTTTGACCGTAAAATTTACTTGTGTTATTTAGTGACCTTGTGGTTAATTGTATCGGTGTTGTCAAATCATCGGTTTCGTTCCAGTATAAATTTGTTGTGTTGGTCGATGTTGTAGAACCTGTTAGTCTATATTGCCATTCTATATGTAAGATATCACCAGCAGTAAAAGTATTTGCAGGAACATAAACAGATGTAATTTTAGTTGTTGACGCCGCATTGACAACGGAACTTGGCATTCCGTTTGTTAAAACAACTTGTTTATTATTATAAAAATTAAATCCGTTAATTTTACTCATATAATTAAATTTCTACCCATGTATTATCAGGACTAAAATAGATAATTTCATTTGTTCCGTCTATACTATAACCGATTATTCTAATCACATCACCACTACCTGATGGTGCTGTTGTTGTTACTCCTCCTCCTGCGGTTGTTGAAACATATACAATATCACCTGTAGTTGTTGAAAATCCTGAATTTATAATATATCCTCTAACTAACATACCCTCAGACGGGGAAGAACCAAGAGCAAATGCTAACATTCCTGTTGAGGACGATGTTGAATCGGCATCAGCTGCCGACCAACCACCTAAGGCGTCCAAATAATATAAATCCCCTGCCGTTAATGTACCACTACCAAATGTTACAATATCACCATAACCACTAACAGAAGAAGTTAATTCAGCTGTTGGGTCATGAACAAATCTATAATCTCCAAGAACGTCGAGCTTTGTGGATGGTGAAATACCAATTCCTACCGCATCATTTGTGGCACTAACACTGAGAAGGTTGGCATCGGACCCTCCCTTGATGAGGAAGTCCGATGATGAGTTTTGTGAATCATTAAAAATTGAAGAGCCTTGCGAAGTTATGATTGCATAGTTGCTACCACCATCTTTTGTCTCTACCT
>Ga0247837_1002243_pt1 | contig 37293 bp, 19 predicted proteins | sample LaCtaG_2_FD_187115 | JGI IMG/M metagenome (GOLD analysis project Ga0247837, IMG submission 187115) | Freshwater microbial communities from meromictic Lake La Cruz, Castile-La Mancha, Spain - LaCruzMarch2015_14.5m | ecosystem: Environmental > Aquatic > Freshwater > Lake | place: Spain: Castile-La...
CCGCGTGACGGTTATCCTGTCCCCGGAAACGTCGGGCAAATTTGTCTTTATCTCGGAGTCGTCGAAAGGAGAGTTGCTGAAAATAGTCAATCGCACTCAGCTTGAAAGCCGCTTTGGAGGTCTTGCAGGCACCAAGCAAACCTACTGGCCTCCAGACCCAGCCGGCACTGCAGTGTACAGCACTTCTACCACTGTTCTTCTGGGTGATTATTCCAGTTTCCAGGAATATTACCCAGAGCGATCGGTCAGCCTTGCGGATGATACAGAGTTGAGCGGGTTTTCATCAGATGTGGAAGATAGGCAGAGAGTGACAAGCAGTGTGATTGTCTCGCCAATGCACCGAGACGAAATAGCCGAGACAGAAGAAGGACCCACCCTCATCCGTCCTGTCAAAGTTTCCCGCCTTTCCATCGATTTCGCCAAGTCAATAGACGACCATCCGCCCCGAAGACGACGAATCGTAAGCGTGGAGGCACACGAAGGGACGGGGTACGGCTGCTACTGCCTCACTAACAAGCAAAGCAGTGAGCAGTCCGGCTGCTCTGTGTCTTAGTTTCATGCTCGCTAGGGGATTAGACTAGTACTCACTTGGGAAGTAGGCAGGACAGGGCTCTGAGCCGCTTCGTTCGACTTGGATTTCGGGGTTGGGAAAAGAGCGAGTTTGCGCTTGTCTCGGACCTTTCTGAGTAGTGCTGAATAAACCTGAAATGCGAGGAAGCTGCACACAGACATGTGCCAGTTTGCGTTCATACCTGTCCTGTATCTGAGCCAGGAGCTGCTGACTGCCCGGGTCAGTCTGTGCAGTGGTCTGCAGTGCTTCCAGCAGGTTTCCGTAGCCGACCATGTTGTGTCTGCCGATCACTCTCAAGTGCTGGAAGATTTGGTTCGAAAGCTCCCACAGAGCGGTTTGCATTGCACTTTTTATCTTCTCTCTTCGCTGTTCGTCTATTGAGGGCAGTTCCAGCTCGACGTCCTTGCCTGCGACATCCACCAAGCCTAGTCTTTGGTTTCGATAGAGAATCACGTAGAAACTCAGATCGTAGTCTGATGTGGGTTCAGTTTGGGTGACTGGACAGGCCATTTCCACCTTCCTAGCTACAGTCCCGTCCACCACTGCATATACATACGCCGCATTGTCTTCACTCCCTGTTACTATGAACCGTCCGTTGTAGAGGAACTTTGCACTTATTGGGTACATCTGGCAGATGTGACTTCCGTAGGTTTGAATTGGAGTACTGCCCGGGCCCAGACGCCTCAGATCCCATAGGTGAATAGATGAGTCTCTGCCGCTTGTCAAAAGGTGATATCCGTCTTCACTGAACTGAAGGTTGTTGGCTTTCTCGGTATGGCAGGGAAACTGTATAGGAGTTACAGAGGGAAAGAGGGACTGAGAAGTTCGCAGGTCGAAGCCGCAAAGCACTCCTTCTCTAGTAACGGCGCCTAGGCAGGTTTCATTTGCATTGAACGCGAGGCTCTGAATGCTGTTCATAGTTGTACTTCCGGCCACTAGCATTTCCCTTGTCACTGTCAATCTACCGACGTCCCACAGATTTACTATGCCGTCCATGCTGCCTGAGAGCAGGCAGTCGTCGTGATGGCTGAGGGCCATGCTCCTGACCCAGTCTCTATGTCCACTCAAAACTCCCTCACACCGACCTTGATTCCATAGCCGAATCAGAGTATCATTGGAGCCCGTCAAGTAACGATCGTCCGACATCCACGCCAAGCAGGCCGAACTGGAGTTATCAGTCTCATGGCTAAGGAGGAAACTCCGAGCGGAAGTGTCCCAGATCTCCAGGCGACTGTCTGTCTAAGAAATACTCGCGCCTGTGGCAACTAGGTTCCCAGAGCAATTGAGCTCTAAGTAGCCTTTGAAGTCTTCACGGGCCTCACCAGAAGACCTCCATTTGAGTCCGAGCTGCTGCAGGTGACGTGATTCCGGGGCTGTTGATGCTGCGAAGTGAGGCAGCTTGGCCCATTGTTCACTTGGCCAGGAATGCATTGGACCTTTGGTATTATATGGATGCACATCCCATTTCCCACAGCGACTACTATGTCCGCTGTTACCAAGGACGAAGCTGTTCTTGGAAAGATGTAGCTGCACTTGCTCTGACTTTTGCTAAACAGGGCTTAGCCATCTCTGCTGCGACTCTCTCCCGGCCAAAGTCAGCCCGTCCTAGCAGAGCAGGACCTCTGCATTCCTCCTAGGCCGCCACACAAAAATATCGAAGCGACGGAAGCAGTGTGGCGAAGTATTTCCCTATATAGAATTCCTACTAAGCGCTCAGCTGCAGTTTCCCATTTGAAGTACACAGCTAGAAGGCTTTGAGGAGCAAAATATGCTTCCTGTGGGAAAACTGAGTATTTGATTTAAGGGATTAGGTTGAATTTAGGCACTTTTCTGCAAGGAAAAGCAGCGCATAGATCAGACCTAGACGCAATATGTATAGATATACCTTTATTTCCTCTGCGGAAAGAACAAATGGACATTTTCGATGTGTTTTCTATCATTACGTTTCCAGGCCTTCCTGTATTTCGCTGAAATCGAGAGAAATTCTGATTTCCGCCCAGTGAACTTCCAACAAAAAACTTTTAGTAGCTACTACTTGGAGCAGGATGCGAAAATTGAGGAAAAGAAGGGAAGAAAATAGAGATTGCCTACCAAATTAGCTCAGGTATGAGAATTAGACAGGAAGTAAGCACTGCATTACCTCCCGCTATCACTCTACATTTAAACTACTAAAGCCCAAAAATCAGTTTCTCCCAAAGCCCCAATCCATCCCAATTCAAAAGAATGGCAGGCCCTCCCCCCGAACCAGTCATCTACGACAACATGCTTTCCGCCTTTTCCAGCACAGCCACCGCCACTCTATGTGACGCCGCACAGCTCTCTGAAGCCCGGCTGCACGGTACAGCCAGCAGCGTGTACCATTTAGAGCCCAGCGATGTAGCGAAGCTCAGGGAAGAGGACCGCTGTCCTTGCTGCTTTTTCCCTCACAGCCACTTGATTCGCTTTTCGCTGGGGACGGTGGATGCGCTCAAAAGCTTGGGCCTGGGCTTTGCCTTTTTGTTCTACCTGGCTTGGTACTTGCTGGGGATGATGGCGGTCATTTTGGCGGTGGCGGCGGTGCCTTGTTTGGTGGGGAACTTGCTGGCGGAGGAGGAGTACGGCAGTGAAACTGGCATTGCAGCGAGTTCCCTCGGTGGCATGAAGAAAGGGGAAATGAAGGGCTATTGGCCTGCGATACTGAACCTAATTGCCCTGGTGCTGGTCTGCATCTGCTACACCCTGGTCACCATCCACCTGCGCAAACACACCAAGCGACTCAACCAAGGGATCGACAACCCTTCCGACTTCACAGTCGTGATAAAGAACCTAGGCCAAAACTTCCAGGAAAGCCAGCTGATAAGCCACTTGCAGCAGCCCATTACCTCTGCTAAGTTCCTTTGGGGAAGCGTTACGACTGTTGTTACGGTCGAAAAGTGCGATATTGCCTATGACATTCGTGACTGTATGGACATTGCGAAGCAAATCCAGGACCTGACTATATGCAAAAATGTGTCCAAAGCGCCCTACCAGGTGCAGGAAAGGTTCTGTAGATGTCTGATAGGCTGCTGCTTCCCCCACGGTAGGTCACTATGTAGTAAAGGTCGAAGACTATGATGGCAAGATAGAGGCTTTTAAAGGCGCATTAAATGCGATACAGGGCAAACGAAGAGACGTACTGCAGACCGGAATCGCATTCGTATCCTTTCACTCCCAAGCACAGGTGAAAACAGTGCTGCGGGCCTGGAAAGCCAACATCTTCAGTCGCTTCCTCTACTCTCTATGTCCCCGCTCCAGTCCTCGCATCTTCAACGGACGCGTGCTGAACATCAAACGCGCCCCGGAGCCCACTGACATTATATGGGAAAATCTACGCTTTTCGAGATGGAATAGGCTGATTAGGCAAATTGCTACGTTGGTGATATTGGCAGCTATTTTGGTCTGCTCCTGCTTTATCTTGATTGGACTGGCGAACTGGCAGAGGGATATGCGCGACTCTAATGAGAACTCGACGAAAGTGTCGTTTTCCTCGATTCCCGCTGCTGCGATTATTCTCCTGGTTAATATACTTCTGGACCTGGCGATTCGCTTGATGTCCTTTTTGGAGCGGCATCATACCTATACGGACCAGACTTTGTCCACTGCTCGGAAATTGACAGTAGTATTATCCTTGAATACACTGCTGTTCCCCTTGCTGGCTAACCTGGATAGTGACGAGTGGTATGGCCAGAGCGGCTTAGCCAATAACATCTTTTGGGTGGCCATTTCCACAGCCTTCGCAAAGTCCATTATCAAGCTAGTGCACCCTTTGGCCATGTGGAGAAGACTGCGCAGGTGGGACATCACCCGGGCCGCCTCTAGGTCCGACAGCACTGTGTTTGTAAGCCAAGCCAAGGCCAATTACTACTACCAAAACGAGGAAATTGACATAGCGGACTGCTATTCCGACCTCATGGTCAGGTTCATATTAGCACTGGCGTATACACCCTTGCTGCCGGTCATAGTGCCGATCACTATTTTGGGGTATTTATTTGACTATCTAGTCAACAAAGTAGTGCTTTTGAGACTTTCCTGCCGACCAAAGGTGCTAAGCGAGAAAATCACCTTCAAAATGCTCTTTTTCGTGAAGCCCGCTCTAGTCCTATACGGCCTTTCGATCCTTTTTTTCTTTAAAAACCTGAACCCGGACACTCAGCCAATCGGCATAATCGCCGCGGTTATCGGTTGCAGCTTTTGGCCAGTCCACAGTCTTCTTTTCAGCGTACTTTTCCGCATTTCCAAGGAAAAGTCCGTCAATTCCAAGTGTTTCGCAGAGACTGTCAATAACTTCTTCCCTGTACTTCCCACTCAGACGTATGAAATGGCGAACCCAGTGACTCGCACCCAGGCCATGCTGGAACTCAGTATTAGGTACTCCAAGCCTAGGGAAAGGCCCAAAGCCTCGGTGCCCAGGTATGAGAACCTGAACGCCTTCGACACCCAGCACTTCGGACTCACAGGGATTTGGAACATGCCCCGGCATAGAGGCAATGAAGACAGGGAAAGGACTGGAGAGCAGAGAGCCGAGACTGAGGGAGTGCTGGGTCCAACCTAGGCTAGTTCCGCTCTTTGCACGTAAATGACGCACCAAAAGCAGGTCTCAAGCCGCACTCGTGCCAAATGAAGAGTTTACTATGAGTGTCCCTATAGCAATTCCGACTCTTTAGCACTGCGGCTTATCTATTCTCCCAGTTATTAAAGCGGATTTTGGTCTCTGAGAAATGGTAGACTTAGGGCAAAGCCGTCCCTTCGGTACCATTCAAGTCTCGAAAGCAGTTTCCGCCCTATCCAGCCTGGCTTTGGCTGCCAGTCTCACTGATGCCCAGAACCACAGAACCGCCAGCGCTGTCACCAGACTGGAAGGACAGCGACTCGCTGCACTGCCCGCCAATGAAATCTGCAAGTGCTGCAACTTGCCGTTTGAAGGGAAAGGGTATATACAGTACTCACTGTGTGCAAATAAGGAGGAACTGGCGGAGTTGGGTTTGGGCTTTGCGCTGTTTTTCCTGGTAGTGAAGTGGCTGATGGGGATGTTGTTCGTAGTGCTGTGTGTAGCCAGCTTCCCCAACCTGGTGCAGAACTTGAATGCGGACAGACAGAGAGAGTTCGGGGCGAAGTCGCAGATAGCAGGCACTTCAGTGGGCGGGAATGGAGATATTGACTCGGATTTGGACTACTGGCCTGTGGTTTTGAACGCTATAGCGCTCTTTTTGCTATGTATTTTGTACGTGTTGCTGTGTGTTTTTGCGCACAGAGTAGCTGCCAAGCTGAACGAAGGCATGAATACGCCCGCTGATTACGCAGTTGTTTTCAAAAATTTGGGATCAAACTGGACTACTGCCGAGCTGAAAGCCCATATAAAAGACAATATGACCTTGCACGGAACTTCTGTAACGATCGAAGAAATAAGCACATCCTACGGCACTCACGAATACATCAAGCAGTTGAATGACATAGCAGAACTCAGTATCAGGTACCGAAGAGCTGAAGCAGATAAGCATGTCCCAATGGAACGGCCCTGCAGAAGCTGCCTTTGCTGCTTTTCCAGAAGAAGCTATATGTCGAACGAGGAGTATCAGAACAAACTTGATGAGTACAAAAATGAACTTATAAAGTTGGCGAACACTGTCACTAAAACGGGCATAGCCTTCGTTAGTCTGAAGACACAGGACCAGGTTAATCGGTTTCTGAACAGGTGGAAGGGCAGAGGAATCAAAAAGTACTTCAGCTGCTTTCAGGGCAGTACCGGGAAGAAATTCAAGGGAAATACTGTGCGAGTCAAAAGAGCCCCAGAGCCCTCCGACATCATATGGGAGAATTTGGTGTATTCCCGGAAAAGCCGGGTACTGAGGACGTTGGTGACTACTGTGCTACTGGCAGGGATCCTGTGCTGTTCCTTCTTCATCCTCTACGGCCTGGCCCAGTGGCAAAAGGACCTATACGACAACCTAGGAGAAGGCGACAAGAAAAGCACCACAGGGGAAAAGAAGTCCTCTATCGAGTTCTCCTCAATTCCTCCGGCTATCATCATTTACGTGTTCAACATTGCACTGGACAAGACTGTGAGACTGATGAGCACCTTCGAGCACAGACATTCCTATACAGACGAAATTCTGTCTGTATCGTGGAAACTCACAATTGTGTCGAGTCTGAATACACTGCTGTTTCCACTATTGACACATACAGATTCTTCGGAGTGGTATACGCCTGGAGGCCTGGCGAATAACATATTCTGGGTAGCACTATCTGCAGCCTTCGTAAAGCCTGTATTTAAGGTCTGTTACCCCTATTTCATCTGGAGATGCTATCGGAGATGGGATATAAAAAGAGTAATAAAGCGCCAATCTGCCTATATCAGCCAAGGCCAAGCCAACCGCATATTCCAACACTGCGAAATCGATGTAGCGGCTTGCTACGCTGACGTCATGACTAAGTTCCTACTGTGTCTGGCCTACACCCCGCTCCTGCCGCTCATAGTGCCGATCATACTGCTAGGCTTGGGACTGGAGTACTGGATAAATAAGTGGGTGTTGCTGAGACAAAGCTGCAGACCGAGGTTTTTAAACGGGAAAATTGCATTTTCTATGGTAAATTTCGTCAAACTTGCTTTGGTCCTGTACGGTATTTCCATCCTTATTTTCTTCCCCGACATCAACGGAGACACCAGATCTGTGGGAATTGCAGCGATCATTTTTGCTGCAGCCTTTTGGTTATGCCACTTTATAGCATCTCTATTCTTCAAGTGCTTCTTGAAGCCTACTCCCGACTCTGAGGACTACCAAAGCGCTTTCCCCAAGTTCTCCACTGTAACTCTCACTCAGACCTATAAAATCGCAAACCCCTTTACCCACTTTGACGGTATGACCAACAGAGAAACCTCTCAAATCGAAAAAATGAACACAGCGCTGCAGGAACAATGGCAGCAGAACTATCTAGCGAATCGATTTGGCTTGCTTTCTGCGGTTCATACGCCGATCTATTCGCAGTATGCAGCGCTACCGCTTGCCACGCAAGTGATTGAATTGGGTTTCATAGAGCCTCCGCAAAACCATACTCAGACGGAGTTCCCAGGTGATAGTCTGCTATTGACAAAGAGACTCTAGATAGGAAGGCAGTTAAAGTAATAATAAAAGGCAGGGCAAAGCATGTGTCTGATTAGTGTAATTAGCCATAGGCTTATACAGTACAAATCAACTTCTGCAATTACTGTCATTAAGGCACTAATAGAGAGAAGCAGTCTCAAGTGAACATAGCTGGACTTGGATGACCAATATATATGCATAAAGCTATTTGTTGACAGTGGAAGTATAGTCATAAAGAATGGCGAAGAAAAGCATCAATCGCGCCTTCAGCCCCATCCAGGCCACAAACGCAGCCAGTTCCCTCGCCCAACTCGCCATTCCCGCCAGTCTGTCAGACGCCCAAAAGCACCAAGCCGCCAGCTCAGTGACCAGACTGGAAGGGGTGGAACTGGCTACTCTGCCCAGTCAAGACCTATGCACTTGCTGTCAGTTGCCCTGTGCAGGTCCAGGCTTCAGAGAGTTTCGACTATGTGCAGGGATGGGAGAGCTGGCGGAGCTGGGCTTGGGCTTTCCCCTGTTCTTTCTGACTGTCAAGTGGCTCATGGGAATGCTGTTCGTAGTGCTGTGTGTAGCCAGTGTGCCGAATCTGGTGCGGAACTTTCGCGAAGGCAGAAAGGAGGAGTTCGGGGCGAAGGAAAGAAGTTCGAATTCGGAGTATTGGCCTGCGGTATTGAACGCAGTTGCCCTCTTTCTTCTATGCAGTTTGTATGGATTTCTGTGGTTTTTAGTGCATCGCGTGGCTGCTAAGCTGGATGAAGGCATTAACACTTCGGCTGACTATGCACTTGTGTTCAAAAACTTGGGACAAAACTGGACTGCTGCCGAGCTGAAAGCCCATATAGAAGCCAATATGACTCTATACGGAACTCCAGTGCTTATTGAGGAAATCAGCATTTCGTATGGCACACACGACTATATCAAGCAGCTGAATAACATTACAGACTTAAACATAAGGTACAGAAGGACTTTGGCGGTTGAACAAGGAGGGACACCGGAGGAACAGCCCTGTAGATGCTGTTGCTGTTGTCTATCCAAGGGCAGTTATATGAGCCAAGACCAATACCAGAGCAAGCTGGAAAAGTCCAAAAGGAAACTTAATGAGTTGGCGAAGACTGTCACTAAAACTGGCATAGCCTTCGTTAGTCTGAAGACACAGGACCAGGTCGAGAGGTTTCTAGAGAGGTGGAAGGGCAGAGGCCACAAAAAGTACTTCAGCTGCTTTCAGGACAGTACCGGGAAGAAGTTCAAGGGAAGGACTGTGCGAGTCAAAAGAGCCCCAGAGCCCTCCGACATCATATGGGAGAACTTGGTGTATTCCCTGAAAAGCCGGGTACTGAGGACGTTGGTGACTACTGTGCTACTGGCAGGGATCCTGTGCTGTTCCTTCTTCATCCTCTACGGCTTGGCCCAGTGGCAAAAGGATTTATACAATCAATTCGGCAAAGGCCACAACGAGTCCGAGGAGAGCAAAGCAGTTGTTGAGTTTTCCTCCCTCCCTCCCGCAGTGATAATCTTCATCTTCAACGTGGTTCTGGACCGGACAGTGCGTCTAATGGCTGCCTTCGAGCATAAGCACACTCACACTGACGAGATTCTATCCACATCATGGAAGCTGACCTTAGTGATGTCTCTGAATACGCTGCTGTTTCCACTATTGACGCATAGAGATTCTTCGGAGTGGTATACGCCTGGAGGCCTGGCAAATAACATATTCTGGGTAGCGATATCGACAGCCTTTGTGAAGCCTGTATTTGCAGTACTTGGTCCCATGACTCTTTGGAAGAAATGCCGTAAATGGGAAGTCAGAAGAGTAATCGAGCGCCAATCTGCCTATATCAGCCAAGGCCAGGCCAACCACATCTACCAGAACTGCGAAGTCGATATAGCGGCTTGGTACGCCCACATTATGGTGAAGTTCCTACTGTGCCTGGCCTACGCCCCGCTCCTGCCGCTCATAGTGCCTCTCTTGCTGTTGGGACTGGGACTGGAGTACTGGGTGGACAAGTGGACTTTGCTGCGACAGAGCTGCAGACCGAGGGTGCTCAATGAGAAAATCGCCTTTTCGATGATAGACTTCGTGAAACCTGCTTTGGTCCTATACGGTATTTCCATCCTTATCTTCTTTTCCGGGCTAGACGGCGAAACCAGTGCAGTGGGGATTACCGCAGTCGCAGTAGCTGTAGCTTTCTGGATATTCCACTTTCTGGCTTCCCCTCTCTTTCGCAAGTGCTTCCAAATCTCAACTATTGACCAGGACGACTACACCTCCGCTTCCACCAAGTTCTTCACTGTAACTCCTATTCAGACCTATCAAATCGCTAACCCTTTTACCCACTTCGACAGTCTGACCAACAGAGAGGAAGCCGTGCAGATGGACCAAATTCACTCCGCCTTGCAGGAAAACTGGCACAGGAACTATATGGTCAATAGCGTTGGCCTGCTGTCCGCCTCGCACATGCATATACACCAGTATCATGCGCCTGAGCCACTGGTGCAAAGTAGTCCGTATCTACCGATGCAAGTTTTCAGTTACCCTGTCATTGAGGAGCCTTTCTTAAGGACGAATAGGCTATAAGGAAGTAGGGAGATTGGAGAAGTGGTTAGAAACATTGCTCCTTCTTCATCCTCTACGGCCAATGATCAAAGGACCTATACGACAATTGAGGAGAAGGCGATAAGGAAAGCAGCACAGGGGAAAAGAAGTTCTCTATCGAGTTTTCATCAATTCCCCGGTTATTATCATTTGTGTTCAACATTGTACTGGACTATATGATGTCCACTTCCCAGACATCAACAACAGAGAAGTGGGCATTGCCTTTCTCCTATTCACATTAATTCTTCACAGTAATCACTACTCAGACCTATACAATCGCAAATCCATTCACTTGCTTCGAAGGCCTTTCCAACTGTGCCGATACATCCAGCAAACCTATGGATAGCGACTTCTTGGCGAGAGATTAGGCATCGAATTGCATTGCTATCTATTGCTCATACTCCCATTTACTACATTTACGTCTACGGACCTACAGCTCCGCCTATTGACCAAGACGAAGATTTCCTCCAAGTCTCGAAAGGGCGCCTGTCCCTTTCCCTCAGTCTAGCGCTCTTTCTAATCGTCTCTAGGTGGTTCTGCCATATGCATATACTATGCAGCGCTGGGGACTGGGCTGGACGAAGTCTGTTCTTTGCCGCGGCTTTAGTGGACTGAAAACAGACAAAGAGGCGCTGAAGTTGCACAAAATTGTGATTCCGGAGTTCATTGAAAGGGAAAATCTCAAGGCGAATTTGACCCAAAAAGAACTTTTCCGCTTCCTATGGCCCTATATACTCCCCAAGGACCACAAGTTGAGGCTGGTACTGGGAAGCTCGGCACTGTTATTGATAGCAGCAAAGAGCATTCAAGCCGGAATTCCGCTAATAATGAAAGAAGGCATTAACGAATTAGCCTCCACCCACCCCAATTTCCTCTACGCCGGGGAAATCTTCTTCGGCTTCGCAGTTGCCAAGACCTGTGTCACCGCCCTGCAAGAATACCGCAACGTCTTATTCAACAAAGTCCTGCAAAACGCTGTGAAAGACGTCAGCTCGCGGCTGTTTTGGCACATGCACGCGATGGATTACCACTTCCACCTGCAGAGCTCGAAATCGACGCTGTTTGCGGTGGGCCGGGCAGTGAACGGAGTGGAGAACTTCCTGAAGTTGTCGGTGGGCACTGTGGTTCCCACGCTGGTGGAAATTGGACTGGTGTCAGGAGTGCTGTTAGGGTTCTGCGGCTGGCAGTACTTGGCAGTGTTGGGCGCCACAATGACCGTCTACTCGACTTACTCCTACCGCTACTCCTTCAAGCGCCAGCGCTACTTGAAGGAAATGCGCAGGAAAAGCAAAGCCGTGGACTTCGTGATCAACGAAAGCTTCACCAACTTCGACACTGTGAAGTCCTTCACGAACGAACAGCTCGAAAGCGACCGCTACACACACTACCACACCCAACAACTCGAAGCCGCACACATGACCCAAGTTAGCCTTGCGAAGCTTAACACCGGCCAACAACTCATATATAACACCGGCTTCGGTCTTAATTTGCTACTGGGAGTCTGGCACATGGCTAACGGCATGCTGAGTGTCGGAGACTTGGTGATGATTCAGACTTTATTCCTGCAGCTGCAGACACCTTTGAATTTCCTGAGTCAGGTGTATAGGCAACTTAATGAGTCGCAGCTGGATATGAAGGACTTATTTGTGCTGCTGGAAAAGAAGCCGAAGATCGTAGACTGCCCGGATGCGAAGGTGTATGTGGGGAAGGGCGGGGAGTTGGAGTTCCGAAACGTGGAATACTCACACTACCAGGGGCAGAAAGTACTAAATAAGCTGAATTTCACGCTGAAAAAAGGGTCAACGAATGCATTAGTAGGCAGTAGCGGAGCAGGCAAAAGCACAATTTTCCGCCTCATTATCCGCCTATTAGACGCTGAAAACGGGCAAATTTTGCTCGACGGAGACGACCTAAAGTCCCTCCAAATCTCCTCAGTCCGCCGCGCAATTTCCATCGTGCCCCAAAGCAGCATCCTCTTCAACGGCACCGTGCTCTACAACCTCCTCTACGGCAAGCCAGACGCCACCTTCGAAGAAGTCCAGCAGATCTGCAAATTCGTAAACATCCACGAGCTGATTTCCTCCCTACCGGAAGGGTATTACAGCCATGTGGGGGATATGGGGTCGAAGTTCTCGGGCGGGGAGAGACAAAGGATGATGTTGGCTCGGGGATTATTGAAAGAGGCACAGATTTACCTGTTTGATGAGGTGACGAGTGCGGTGGATAGTTTGAATGAGGAGATCATCAGTCGACTGATACGGGAGAGATGCAAGGGGAAGACGATTCTGTACTCTGCGCACAGGCTGTCATCAATTACTCATGTGAACCAGATATTAGTGGTGGATAAAGGGGTGGTGGTGCAGAGCGGCACACATGAAGAACTGCTCAGCGACACAGCAGGCAAGTACGCGGACCTGTGGAGGAATTTCCTTAAGGAAAAGATCTAGGTAGCTAATATGAGCAAGGGGAGGAGAGGGACGACGTTTAACAGACTCGAGTGCTACTCTGGACGCTTCCCCGCTGGCCCTCCCTGCCTGCCACAAGTCTCCACCGTCAGCAAGCGGGAGCGAAGAACAAAGTCCACCTTCGCAACGCCCATCTCAGACTTCGCACTCGGCCCAAAGCCTTGGAACTCGCAAAATAAGGCTCTTGCCGCTGTGCCGAAACCTATACAGGCGTTACCACTCCATACTCCCGGTAGTGTCGTTGAGGAAAGGTTCAAAGCTGCTATCGATGAGGCTTCGAATGGTCATTTCCAGGCCACTATTACAGCCTATGAGGCTATTTTAGCCTCTGAACCTGCTCATGTCCCTAGTCGACTCAACCTGGGGGTGGTGCTTATGCAGCTGGGCAGACTGCGAGAGGCAGTGGAGGTCTTTTCGGAAGGACTTGCAGGGAACACTGACTCCCGCCTGCAGTACAACCTCGCAATTTGCTGCATTCTGCGGAAAGATATTAAAACTGCAGCTGAATTACTGGCTTTGGCAGCAAATACCGACTCCGAAGCCTTAAAATCGCAAGTTTCAGCTGCGCAAGGGCATATTCAGGCATTTCAGCCCCGGTCTTTACCCATATCTACCAGTCAGCCAGACCTGCAGTCCAGTCCTACAGGTAGTAATCGACCCAAAACTCGGTCCAGCTGCTACTACTGCAGTGACAACTCCCCTGCCAGGTCTCCTTCCCGACTCGCAGCGAGCAGCACTGAAAAGACCCTGAACGTGCCCAAAGCCGCACTGTGGAAAGCCTTCAAATCGATAGAGGAGTACGACCCGAGAGGGAGTTCTCGCAGAGGGACGAGAATTCCCACTCCCAATGTGTACCATATGAGGACGAAATCAGCTATAAACAGACCTCAAAGCCAAGTACTGCCTACTACCCCCTCCAAACGACCCACTCCCATCAAAGTCCACCCCAGGAGGTCGGAAGAGTCGGGGATGTCTAGTGAGGGAGATCGGAGTCCGGTGGGGAGAGGGGAGATAAGGAAGCAAAGACCACTGCAGAGGATAAAGAAGCAGGGGTCTTTTATGCAGGAAGACTTGGAGGATGAGGACAAACTGAGGACTTTGCAGTTTGATGTGGACCAGGAAGAGCAGGTCCGGCGGAAGTTCGAGGAAGTGAGTGCAGTCGTGCAGAAAGAAGCAGACAAATTGACTTCTTCCACTGACCTCATCGAAGACGTGCAGCTGGAAAAGACTATCAACGGACGTCTCACACAGCAGGCTCTCCACGCTATCCGCCTCATCTTCTCCAGCGAGCCCAGCGAACCCAACCAAAAGCGTCTTCTCTCTATACTGTCCCCACTCAAGTTCTTCTCCCGATTCCAGCCCGAAGTCTGTCTGCGTCTCTTCGACATCTCCAAGCACCGGCAGTTCCATCCAGGCGAACTGATCTTTTCCCAAGGAGAAAAGGGCGACTTGATGTTTGTCATCCTGTACGGCTCAGTAATCCTGCAAAAACTGGCCTCCGACCTTGGCGAAAAGCCACTCACTATTGGAACGCTGTACGACGGGGACTGCTTTGGAGAGTCTAGTGTGCTTTTAATGCAGGCAAAGAAGGGAAACACCGCTAGAACCTTTTCCTGTGTGGCTGGCGAGCCTTGCGACCTACTGGCTTTACCCAAACTCACCTATCAAATGATCATCATGCAGCAAGTCGAAACCACAATTGAGGGCAAACTCAGCTTTTTCGCCAATTTGCCCATTTTCGAAGGCATCCAAAGGGTCAGTTTAGTGCCTCTAGCGACCATTATCGAGCCTAAGCACTTTAAATTCAACCAAATTGTCCTTCGCAAGGGAGACCGTCCCGCCGGACTGCACATCATCATGAAAGGACTCTGCAAAGTGTACAGTGAAGGCCAGTTTCAGCCACAAATGGACAAAGAAGCCTATGCGAGCGCTCGCGTAAAGCAAATTCCCGCTTTAAAGGCCTTTCATATAGGGAAAAACGAGTTTTCGAAGGTCGGAAAAGTGCAGTGGTCGTTGGGAAACGAGCAAAAATTTAGTCGATTCGAACTAGCAAAATCGCAAAATTTGCATTATCAGACGGGAAAAAGCGAAAAAGCGCTCTTGGCGACTCTGCAAAAAGGCGATTTCTTCGGCGGAAGGAGCGTTTTGGGCGATGAAAGCTTGAAAAGGCCGGAAGAAGTGGTCCCCATCGAGCCTGCGAAGTGCACAATTGTGGCGGAATCGGCGGAAGTAGCGATTTTGGTGGTTTCCAAGCTGCAGTTGCAATACTTAGGGGAGAAACTGGCGGTAAGGGCTAGGTAGGAGCAGGTGAAGGAGCGCTTGGCCAGGACCATTGACTCCGATTGTCCTCAAAATGTGACTAAACAGGCTCTTTCCGCTGATATTCAGCTGTGGGGCAGATACAAAACCGACCTGCTGGACCACACCTACCGCAGTCTCTTCGTGCACCGACACCAACAAACCATCATTTCCGCCCTCAGAGACAATTAACTAGTGTACTACACCTCTATATAGCCATTCTCCGTGGACTGCATGCACTTCAAGTGCAGCAACTGTCCTTCGGAGTGTATCAGTGGGGAGAGTTCCTGTCCCGGAGTGACGACTTCCTTGCAAACTGGGCAACTCGCATACACATTCGAGCGGAAGTAGGTAAAGCACAGGCGCAGGCCGTACTCCTCACAGCCCTGACTGAGCACAGTGGAGCTGTAACAGCAGTGAACCCACTGCTTTCCCAGCGAAACCACCACTACCACCACACAGGTAGTCCTGCAGTTCGCACTACACCCTGTAGCAGAGAGGAGAATCGCGCCTACCAGGTCCAGTACGACTTCTAGGACGAATAAGGGCGCTGGCAGCAGGGAAAGCAGCCAGAAGTGGTCAGTGGAGTCCCTTGGAAGGAGGAATTGACAGAGTAATATGCAGAAAGTGAGGAGGTTGAGGCCGGTGGTGCCTTGGAACCAGAGTAAAAAGTACCGATCGCAGGATAGATTCTCAGGTTTGAAAGTCATGTAAAGGCCGGGAGACATTAGGACTGAGCACAGGAGAGAAGTGGCTAAGAAGAGGCAAAAGGACCCGGCTTGGCGGACTTTGGGAGGGAGATTAGGACTTCCGACCAGGGGAATCGCCAAATCTCTATGCTGTTCTGGTTCCATATCAGTCTATTAGAGCTGAAAAGACTAAGCGTCAAAACTAGGCGCACAAATAGGACACTGGCTAGAGGCTACATAGATCCCCAGACAGTAGGAGTGGAAACTGTGTCTACAGGGGTAGCTTCTGCTATCCTCCACTTCCACTCTCCCTTCACAGTAGGCACATTGCCGAGCTTCGCTGTCACTGAACAGGTGGGACAGGCAAAATAGACACTGGCCGCAGTTGTGCAGAATGACAACTAGGGAAAAGACGCAGTAGCAGAATAACTTGGTGAGTGAGAGGAGGAGGACGAGGAGGCAAAGTACCCAGTAGCTCTGATTGCACGTCTCAATGTTATTATGCAGCAGCACCATTCCCATCATCGCCCCCAGCATTTCCAGCCCACAAACCCCAACAGGCAGCAGCGCCAGCACACAGAACTGTCCCAGCGTCTCCTTCGGCAAGTAGTACTGCAGCACTCCACAGCACACTGACACACTGCTGACTCCGCACATCCCCGTCACCCAGTACCCCAACTCCGCTTCACAGACCTGCAGGAAGTCTGTAGGGCCGTGCAGCTCTACTAGGATGATAAGGAAGCTGAGGGCGGATATACATAGGAGTAATCTGAAGCTTTGGTAGTCGGTATTGGAAGGTAATGGACTCAGAGTAGAGTCGGAAAGGGCTTGGAAGCTGGTTTCCAGGGCAGTTCCCGTGTTTACTTCGGAGAGAAATGCGTCTGAACCTAGCATTTATCTCAGTCTCACGGATATATAGCGTCGAAGGATGGAAATTACCTACTTTTCTCCCTCAACCGCCTTCGAATCCGCTACTTCCGTCGTCTTTTCTGCCTCCGCACCCGGCTTGTCCTCCATGCCCATCGCCACGCTCTGCGCATCCTGCTGGCTAGGCAGACTCGTGACGAAAGGCCTGTCCTCTGGCGCCTTAGAGCGGCTCGTTGGACTGAGGGAAGTGGCTCCTTTCAGCCTGCGACTGTCCTCAGTGCCGCTCAAAGTCCCTGACAAATTGCTTAATTGCCGTTTTCTCAGTGTATCGCCTTTTTTGGTGGTTTGGATTTTCACCTTTAGGTCTGTCAAATAGGCCACGGAATCCGTCTTTTCGCCCATTTCCCGCCTCTGTCTGCGCCTTTCCGTCTTCCCTGAGACTTCCGCCTCCTGCAAAGTCTCCTTTTTGCTGAGATTTGCTCGGCACTGGTTGGCTTCGGGCAAGCTCTCCTCGGAGAACTGCTTCGCTTTCTTGTACCACTTCATGGCTTCTCCGTACTGCGTACACTTTACCTCCTTTTGGTGCTCGAATTCCACGGCTAGGTTATAATACGCCATAGCCAATTCCTCCACACTGGCTTCGACCCGCTCCACTCCCCTCAGCACAGCACACAGCATATCATCCTGCATCATCATCACCGCCTTCAAAGCGTGGCTCAGCGCCTTGTCATGTCTCCCCAGCTGCGACAAAATCGCACAGTAGTTCAAATGCGTCTTCGCGACTCCCTGCACAGCAGGCAGCCTCCGCTCTAACTCATGCGCTTTATCCAGGTAAGTCAATGCTCGGAAGTGCTTCCCTGCACTACCATAGTAACAGGCCAGGCACTTCCACACTTCCACCTGCTTTTCTCCCTTGACTGCCAGACTTTCCGCTCGCCGCAGGAGTCCCAAACTAGTGCTTTGGTCGCCTTTGCCCAGCAACTGCATGGCTTCGCGACAACATAACTGGAAGAGATGCTGGGCAGTTTCCTGTGAGTCGGGGGTCTGTGCGCCCTGGGAGGAAAGCTGAGACTGGTATTGTAGTTCCAACGCTTCTAGTTGCTTCTTGACCCTTATCCAGTCATCAGTTAGTCCTTTCCCTGTCTTTTCTTCCATCTATATATCTACCAACTCAGAAGCATACACTCCCATTCCCCTTTCAGCCTCTAAACCCCTCTAAATGCGTCCCTGTCCCTCTGCCAAATCCATCTTTCCACCCTTCATCCTCTGGTAATGTCCATGCTGGACCCCAAGTCTCCAGCCTTCCAGCCCAACTTCGCCAAATCCGCCACTTCCGACCACGAAGTAGTGATAAAGAACGTCTGGAGTCACAACCTCGAAGAAGAGATAAAGAAGATTTCCTACATGTCTGAGCGATTTGCACTGGTGGCGATGGACACGGAGTTTCCGGGGATTGTGTTTCATGTGGATGAAGAGAGGGAAGATATCGCGTATCAGACAGTGCGAGTGAACGTGAACCACCTGAAAATGATCCAACTGGGCATAACGCTAGGCAACGACGACGGCCTCCTGCCAAGTCCAATCTGCACCTGGCAGTTCAACTTCAAATTCGACCTCAACAAGGACTACTACGCCCAGGACTCCATAGACCTGCTGCTCGGCTCAGGGATCGACTTCGCCCTCCATCGAGACTTTGGAATTGACCCTCGAGACTTCGCTGAGCATATCACTACCTCCGGACTAGTGCTGAATGAGGATATCAACTGGGTCAGCTTCCACAGTGCTTACGACTTCGGGTACTTGCTGAGGGCAGTCACTGGCGAGGATTTGCCTGATAATGAGGATAGGTTCCTGGAGCAGCTGAAGATGTACTTCAACAACTTCTTCGATATCAAGTTCATGGTCAGTTCGGAGGAACGTATGAAGGGTGGCTTGAACAAGCTTGCGGACTCGCTGAATGTCAAGAGAGTGGGAGTTATGCACCAGGCTGGGAGTGACTCGATGGTCACTTTGCAGACTTTTTACCAGCTAAAAAGACACATGTTCTCAAGCGGAATCCCAAGTGAGCATTCCTCCGTTCTCTACGGAGTTGGAGCGAAAGGGCGACAGGCAGGCATGCAGACGCACTACCGTTCGCACTCCTCAGTACAAGAGCCTTCCAGTCTCTTTGTGCCTATCTAAGTGCGATTAGGATTAGTTTAGTACTGAAGTTGGGTTAATGGCGCGGTACTGGGGCCATTATGATAGTCATATGGGCGAAGAGGGAAACGTTCAGGAGGATTTGCCTGCTTGGGAGTGGGATTGCGACGGAGAGTCAGCTCCGCAGACACTTTTGGCTCCTCCACGGTCTCGTCGGAATCGGAGACGTCTCAAACATCGAGCAATTCTCTATCACAAATGGACCCAAGTAGACGACGAACAGCTCAACTCGCTCTTCCGCTGCTTAGGTCCAGACTGGCGCTCCATCGCCCGCCACTTTCCTAACGAAACCGCCAGCGGTGTGCAAAAGCGATGGGATCTGCGCTATAACCCGAGCACGAAAAAGAGCAAGTGGACCGAGGAAGAAGACCAGACGATTATTGCTATGAGGGAAAAGTTGGGCGGGGGGTACTGGAAAGCCATAGCGAAGTACTTACCTGGAAGACCACCTGTTGCTATAAAAAACAGGTTTTACGGCCGGTTGAGACAGGTCTCTAGTGAGAAGGGAGAGGCTCTGGACCAGATTATTAATGAGGGAAATGCGTCCAATAGTGAGGAAAACAGCCCTAGTTGTGTGCATGAGGAGGAGGCTTTGGACATGCTGAGGCTGGATACGTGCACAGCGCGAGACCCGGCCGACTCCTCACTTCTCACTATCGAAAGCAAGTTAAGAAAGGCCAAAGAACTCAAAGAAACACTTTCCACTCTCGAAGCACTGCTCGCCAAAACCAAGCAAGAAGTGCGGCTAATCTCCGACGAAGTGAACACAGGCTAGAAGTTGTTTAGACTAAAAATAGGGCAATGGAACAGCAGTGCCGAATGTGCAGATTTGCCTATGACGGAGGAGTGAGAGTGCCGCTGACTTTGCCCTGCGGCCATAGACTGTGTTGGCAGTGCTCTGTGGAGTTGAAAGCACAGGGAGCTTTGAGATGTGTACAGTGTGAAGAGGCTTCCCAGGTGCAGGTTCGCCCAATTCCTGTCCAGCCGCCACCGAACCCGTTCCCGCCTGGCAGAAATCCGTTGGTTTTGCCTCCAGCCCCTTTTCCTATGCAATCTCTCCCAAATCCTGAGCTAAAGGCACCTATTGTTCCTATTGTGCAACCAGTGGTCCGCTCGACTGAAGCAAATGTGACGTTTTTCACACCAGAAGGCGGAAATTGCACCCAATCTTTCAAGGCAGATGACTATATGTGGGTACTTGTCCCTGCGGCTTTCGACCTGATTCGCGACAAAACTCGCAAATTCGAGCTGATTTCCGCCTCCGGCCAGACTTTCTCCTATACCTATCTCGCAAACACTCTGCTAAGTGCTGTCGTTTCCGCCTCTTCTCCCCTATCTATTCGCATTAATTACTCCTGCGCATTCACCTCAGTCCAGTTCACCATCAAAATGCCCAACGGCGAGGCAAATTTAATCAAAAACTTCCAAACCTCTGAATCCATGATCTCAGTATATGAAACCATCGCAAGAAGTCTAAGCCGGCAGAACTACCCTTTCGTCCTACTCCGAGAAAACGGTCAGGCTGAGGACGAAGCGAGGGTGTTTGGACTGACGGTGGGGCAGTTTGATGGGAGGAATAGTGTGGTGGTGCAGGTGGCTTATGCCAAATAAGCTAGGTAATAGTTGCGTGATGGCAAGTGTGCAGAATCCGGGAGCGCGCAAGGATCACAAGCCGAGTGGTCGTCTTGCTTCCTTATTCCTCAACCACAGTGGCATAGCCTCTGAAGTCACAGGCAAGCGGTACCCTCCACCCAGTTCCGCCCCCAACCCCATCCCTGCCATGTCCGACCTCGCACCTCAAGGCAAGTCCCTGAGCGTCGGCAAGCCCAAGCCCATCGCCACCAAAACCCCCGACATCGCACGTAACTCCCACCCAGGACTGATGGCCAGCGAGGAGGACGAGCGGTACCGCTACCTGTTGAAGCATGGCAACCTCAAGAAAGTGGAGGACGAGGACAAGATACTGTACGCGGAGTTGCCGCAGATACCAGGGGTGCTAGTGGTCTATAGGAAGCCGTCAGAGAGAAACGCGAATCCCGAAAGGCTGAATTTAGACCGAAGGGAACTGACCCGGTTGCCACTACTGGAAGGAGAGGAAAAACTGCGTCTCCTCAACTTCCAACACAACAGCATCCAAAAGATCGAAAACCTCGTCTCTCTCCCCAACCTCATTTTCCTCGACCTCTACAGCAACAACATCAGGGAAATCTCAGGTCTGCACACAGTCCCCACACTCCGAGTGCTCATGCTCGGCAAGAACCACATCGACCTCATTAAGAACCTGCAAGTGCTGGTCAAGCTGGATGTACTGGACTTGCACAGCAACCAAATCGCGGTCATTGAGAACTTGGGACATTTGAGAGAACTGCGAGTGCTGAATTTGGCGAATAACCAAATTAACACGGTGGAGAACTTGGAGGGGCTGGTCAGTCTCACGGAGCTGAATTTGAGGCGGAATAGGATTGAAACGATACTGGGAGTCGAAAGTCTCGTCAAACTTCAACGTCTATTTTTATCGAATAATCGCTTGCTCGATATGGAGAAAATCGGGTCTTTGAGTCGCTGTCCGCAACTCACAGAGCTAGCCCTAGACGGCAACCCCTTGTCCACTCTAAAGACCTACTTCAGCGCTATTATTGCCATTTGCGGACAAATAAAGATGATTGATACGAAGAAAGTCACGAAGGAGCTGAAGGACCAGGCCAAAGTGTCTCCCCAGCCTGCGATATCGCTGCCTATAGAGGAGCCCAAGAAATCCTCAGAAGGGGCCTTCTCCACTGAGGAGCAAATCGCCACAATCCAAGCAGAATGGAAGGCGGAAATCAGCCGCTTAAAGGCAAAAAGCATAAATTCCTTCAAACTGCGCAGAGAAATGGACGGAGAGTCCTTGCTTAAATCTGGACATGCGGAATTAGAGGGCGAAACGCAGCTTTTCCTATATGGGAATTCTCTGGAAGTACTGGAAAAGCCGGATTTCCGGGCCACTGCGAGCCAAATCACCTTCAAATACATCCGCTTCGACCAAATAGTGCAGCAAATCCCCAACATCAAGCGCTACAGCAACCTCCAAAGACTCGTTTTCAGCGAAAACAACATCCACTCCTTCGCCCATTTAGCCAAATTAGAGCAAATTCCCGCCCTTTCCGCACTTTCTTTGGAAAACAACGATGTTTGCTATACAGTGCTGTGCCGCAGCTTCGTAGTGTACCGTTTCCCCAACTTGAAGGAAATCTCAGGCTTGGAAGTGACTGATTCGGATAGGACTAAGGCGAAGCAGCAGTTTCAGATATTCGACCAGGTGCTGTCCACTCCTTCGGTGCTGCTGGCGAAGCCGCAGGGGGAAACTAGGGAGGTCGAGAAGCAGAATAGAGTCAAGATGAGGAAAAACGCGGACTTTGCGGCTGGGTTTGTGGAGGACTTGTTGAAAAAGAGCATCGAAATGGAGCGAAAAAGAGTCGAATTGTCTCGATTTTGGGACGCCTTAGGCCTCGCAGTGACTCAGAAGACCACCAAAGAGCTGCAAGGCGACAACGTGATTTCCGAGCAAACGATTTCCGCCGAGTTCTAATAAGCGAGTGTTCAGCTAAGAAGCGGACTAGTTAATAGGCTCGCCTTCTTTCTTCCTACCAGACACTAGCGGCTCTTTGTCGAACTTCTGTGCCAAACGGTACTTCCAGCAGGCCACTCCCCCTAGAGCCACTATGATAAAGCTGCCCACCACTATTACAGCAATTGCCCAGGCGGGGAAGCCGGAGCTGGAATCGGTGTTAGAGCCCTTGCTGCAGCCATGAGTGTAGGACGAGTCTTCGACCATCACTTTCCAGATGCGGAAGTTGAAGTCGCCATAGAGCGGGTTGAGGAAGTCCATTGTGTTGCCTACGAAGTGATGGAGTTGATTAGATACAAACACCAGACTACGGTCACTCGAGTCAAATCCAATAGTATCCGGCCACATCATCAGGTCCGGGTCCACAGCAATTGTTTGGAAATCGTGATAATCGAATACCTCCGGGTCATCCGTATAGGGAGAAAGACGGTAAACACTGCTAGTCTCAATGGCTGTGAGGTACAAACTCCCTTCAAAGGACGCCGCCAGTCCATCACTCGCACTCACCTTATACCCCAGATCCATCACGTAAGCACTCAAATCCTGCAAATCCCAGTCTCGCAGATAGGTAGTTTGGATAGAGTAGAGCGTTCTGCTGGTCAAAGGAGTATAAAACAGCACTGCGCCGTCACAGGAAAGGGCAAGTCCGTCCGCCCCGGTCTCCATCGGTCCTGCCGCATTCACCCTTTCTCCGTTTATAGTGACCCAAAGGGAAAGGTCGTCTTCCACGGAAGGGTCGGAGTCGAGTACTCTTCTGATTTGGTTGTTGCCATAGTCGAGGACGATGATTCCGCCTTTTATAGGCTCGCCTGCGACCACTGATATGCCAGAATCCGTAATATAGGCGACTTGCCGGTATGTATCGACCACTATGTCGTTCAAAAAGGACCTTTGTGGGTCTGTAACGTCCGTCAGGTCGAAAAGCATCAACTGATCTCCTGAGTTGGAGTCATAAACCACTACTTTCTGCGAGCCGGGAATAGCGGCCTGCCCATTCACCTTCCCTTGGTCTAGCACCCATATCCGGTCCTCCGCATCTATCTCAAAGCCTAACACCGACTGCAGAGCCGCGGGGTCGCCTGCCTCGTTTTGACTCCAGGAAGGAAAGGGCTGTAGTAGGGTTTGGCCATAGAGTTGGACCAAGGTGTTGAGAGTTGCAGGGACGTTGGGCTTCCACCGAGGGACTGATACGAAGTATTTGCCTTGGGAGTTGACTTTCACGCCTGCGAGCATGCAGCAGGTGAACAGCTCGTTGGACACGTAGTCGCTGGCTTGCTGTAGAGACGGAAAAGTGAAATTCAGCCACGGAAACCCGGCCACCAAACTATGCGTGAAATTCCCCTGTGAAGCCACCAATGTGAGCACACTCGCCAGCAAAAGGTATTTCATCTCCCCCATTTAGCTAGGCATCACCCACAGCTGTCCTTATAATAATGGTAATAGCGACTCTGCTAGTGACTGGACTATTGGTGACTTGGCTAGTTCACGCATGCTCTGTGGAAATGCGAGGAGACGCTTCCTGTGACCGACTCTGCATGTCTCCTCGGTCCAACTACGACTCCAGCCCAGCCGGCATTTCCGACTGCTCCACCCTGTGTTCCCTCCATTGCGACCTAGCATCGCTGGGAAACGCTCACTGCGACCCAGGCTGTGAGAGCTGGGACTGCGGCTGGGACCAGGGGGATTGTGGCCTGTGTGCGCCTGGCTGTGCACTAATTGCCCTAGGCGACGGAATGTGTCAAAATGCATGTAATACTGAGGAGTGCAGTTTTGACCTGGGGGATTGTGTCACTAAGGAGAACCCGAATGTGGTTTATGTGAGTGCGAATCAAGGAAATGAGGGAAATGGACGTTGGAATACCCCTTTCCGCAGTCTGTCGACTGCCCTAAATAGTCTATGGCTGCCGTTTAACACTGTTTACATGCTATCGGGCAATCATACGCTTGAATCCTCAACATCTTCGCAACTTCTTGTGCAAAACGGCCTAAAATTCACCCAAATTTCGACCTTATTGTGTCTAAATAACACCAACAACCACCCTGAATGCTCCCTCACTCCAGCGACTCTGCACCTTGCCCCCGATTTCCCATCTCTCCACGTAGGCCACTCAGTCACCATATCGGCTCTAATCCTTAATGGAACTTTTTCACTTGTAGAGGGCTGTACCAAGCCCACTTGTCTCTATTGCCCCTACTTATCCCTCGATACTGAGCTAAATGCCTATGTGAATGATAGAGGCGAAGTGGTCGATTTGAGCCAATATGCCCAAAAAACTCACTGCGACCCGTATCGTTCTCGAGCCTTTCTCCAGGTAACTGCCCAATTAACGCTTTCAAATGTGCTTTTCACATCCTTCAAAATGCAGCTTTCAGCCCTAATCGACAACCAATGCGGCGATTTGGTACTTCTCAATGTGGACTTTGATAACTGCATTCCCAGTCCTACAGGCCTCTCCACCGCCCTCATAACTCAGTCCTGTCCCGACCAATCCGCGCCTTACTACTGCGGGAATTTCTCATACATCGGCGGGTCCGTTACCAGACTAAACTGGGGATATGAGTACAGAAGTGACATTGTCCTGTCTGGGTTTCTGTCAGCGGATGGGTTTTACTCAGTGGTGATATCGAGGGTTGTGTTTGAGTTTAACTTTTTGCCGGTTGGGGAAAATGCAACTGCGTCGAGTTCGGCTTTGATCCTTTTGGGCCGCTTTCGCACGGCTTTAGTATCGAATTGCGGGTTTCACTATAACATCGCGAATTGGTCCTGTGGAGTGACAATTGTTCACAACTTCAAATTTCCCCTCATATTTGACCAAAACGGCGTCGCGACTGAGCAAATTATCCCTCATTTTAGTATGACAAATACGACTTTCACCAATAACACTTCCGCCATAGGGACAGTTCTATATGTCCACTTCCAAGCCGCACATCAAAACATCCACATTTCCAACCGCACATTTCGCAACAATTTCAGCTTACTCGGAGGTCTGATATATGTGAAAAACGACCAGTTGGTGGATAGATATGCCTCTGGGGCTGATTTGGATGTAATGGTAGCGGGAGCTTTGGTGCATGCGAAGTACCCACCTAGGTATGTCAATATCACGGATTCTGCTTTTGAGGGGAATTACGGGGAACATATGTGCGATTTTGGAAATGTGGGGAATTTGGTAATTAACAACGTCTATTTGTATAGGAATGGGGAGGCGTATGAGGACGGATTGGACTCAAATACGTATGTAATTGGGGCGTTTATAGTCCAAGCAGGCAGCTATGTGACTGCTGTATCGCTCGCCAGACCCGCTGCTTTCGTTTGTGAGGGTACTTTTGGACTGAACACAGTACTTTCTATCAACATTTTCAGCAATATATTCAAGGAAATCAACTGTCCTTCCGGGTCTCCCGGCCTCATCCTATCCGGCAAAGTACTATATGTAAGTGGTATTTCAGACCAATATTCACAGCAATGTCTTCTCCGATAACTTCGGCTCCGGAATTCTGACTCTCCGCCTAGTTTCCGCCCTGCAGCTATCCAACTTGACCTTCGCCAACAACACCAACTACAACGACTCCAGTCCCGTCTGCCTCAACATCGAAATGGCCAAACCTGCAGATGTGAGTTTCGTCAACTGTTCCTTTGTGGGGAATAAGGGAGATTCTGCGACTGTGGGGAGGTTTATTAATGCGAAATCGGTGTTATTTGATAGGGTTGTTATCAGGAATAATGCAGCTTTATATACTAGTGCTGGAATACTTTTTAGTCCGTACCCATACGATACTTCCTCACTTACTATCAGAAACAGTGAATTTGTGAATAACTCTGCGGACTCATTCGGAGTAGTGACGATTTTGGACTTTCAGGGCGTTTTATCGGGAAATCTATACGCAATTGTGTCTTTCAGCCTTGATAACTGCCAATTCGAAAACAACACTAGTCGCTACCAAGGCGCTTCCCTGACATTAAACAACTTCATCCAGTTTTCCGCCAATTCGACCATATCAAACTCCAAATTTCTGCGTAATAAGAGTGAGCGGGGCGCCAGCATCTCCATCACGTACCAAACCGGCACAGTAAATATCCAAAGTTGTTGGTTCGAAAGCAACACCTCCCCCGAAGGCGGCGCGGGAGTGTTTACCCATCAGTATGAAAACCTGAACGGATCCACTGCTGTGATCATACGAAACAGTGTGTTTTTTAGGAATTCCGGAGGGGCGGTTATTATCAGTGGATATGCGATTGTGAGCGATTTGTACTCTTTCAATAATTCCTTCATTGAAAACTCGGGTGGAGCGATGGTTGCGAATGTGGGGTTTCTCGATGATTCTGCGTCGCAATATAGGGGAAATACGGGCAATTCCGGCCCTGCGCTTTCAGTCCAAGCCAGCTCCAGAGTTACTATTCGAAACGGAATTTTCGCGAATAACACCGCAAAGGCCAATGGAGGAGCGATTTATATCCGGTCTGCTTCGCAACTGACGCTTGCTTCTGTTCAAGTGACTGAGAATAGGGCTGGAGGCTCTGGAGGAGGGGTATACTGCGACTCTTGTGACTTCATGCAAGTCTCCAATTCAACAGTTGCGAGGAACACAGCAGGGGATAAGGCCGGGGCGATATATTCCTTTATAGGGCGAATAGTGCTTACATCGTCTTTTGTGCTTTCGAACCAAGCAGGTACCTACGCCTCTATTATCCTCATTGAAGGTGCTGCTTCGATCTCCGATTCCACTTTCTCCCTGAACTCTGCTTCGGAGCGAACTTCTGGCCTGCTGATGTCCTCTTCCAGCCTTGTAGTGGCCTCCTCCACCTTCACTAATCAGGTGAGTGTGAATGGCGGGTTTATCCTTGCTATGAACAATAACAACCTTCGCATATCGAACTCTACCTTCCTCAAAGGCCGCGCGTTGCACAACGCAGGCGCTATCTACCTCTCTCTCGACAGCGTGATGGACATCTCCAACGTCCAGTTCACAGACTGCAGTGCAAAGGACAACGGCGGAGCACTACTAATAAGCGGCAGCACAGTCCAGGGAACTGGCCTGGAGTTCAGAAATGCAGAAGCAGCCAATGGGGGCGGAATTCAGTCCAGTGAAAGTTCACTTTCCCTAGCGAATTGCGGGTTTGTTAACTATACTGGAGGGGCGGTGCAGGCGCACACTATGAGGAACTTGTCTCTGACTTCCTGTCAATTTGAGCATTCCAATGGAATGGCGTACCGAGGCGCTGCACTATACTTCCTAGACAATGCCCAAGTGGCTATTACTAGCTGCAGTTTTGGGGATAACCAGGGGAGACGGGGAGGCGCTGCCTACTTCTTCGCTAGTGGCAGTCTGACAAGTAATGGAATTTACACGCTCAAAAGCAACGAATTCACTGATAATTTGGCCTATTCCGGAGGCGCGCTGGAAAGCGACGGAGTGGATTTGACCCTGGAAGCAAACATATTCAGGAATAACACTTCTCTGCACAGTGCGACTTCAGCAGCCACTACCAATGGCAATGGCGGCGCACTAGTGATTCGCTGTCAAAACCCTAGTCAATGCACAGTGGTTGCCAAGGAAAATGCATTCATTCGGAATTCCGCCTCAAACAATGGAGGCGCTATTCAATGGCTGGAGACAGTGCCGGCCTTTACTCTCAATACATTCGACAACAACTCTGCTACATATGGTACTGATATCGCTTCTTATGCAATTGCTTTAGCTCCTTTATCAGATTCATTACTGCCGCTTCCATATGAAGACAACAGCACTGAAGTCCCTACAGCCTTCACTTTGCCCAATTTTGTGAGTGGACAGTCGTACTTGAAGCAACTCAAATTCGGCCTTTTTGACCACTTAGGCCAGCGCCTGAGTACTGATAGCTCCAGTTTGATGGAAATTCTAGGAAGCAGTGACATTTCAGTCGCAGGGCAGTTTAAAACTAACAGTTACCAAGGGATTTTCGAACTGACGGGGTTTGCAATCACTGCTCAGCCTGGAAGTACGCAACTGGTGCAAGTTTCCACCAATGGAGTGGACCTCTCACTCAAAGCATTCAACCAAGACCCGGCTCGCTTCGTCAACACTATAGCCATCAAGGTAGTGTTTCGACTCTGCGAAGCTGGAGAAAGCATCCAGGAGCACGCTTGCGTCGTTTGCCCTGCAGAGACCTACAGCCTCGATCCCAAAGCTCCCTGCAAGACCTGCATTTCCCAGGCTACATGCTACGGAGGCTTTCTAATGGTGCCCAAAGCCGGGTACTGGCGGGCTCGGAACGACACTGATACCTTCTTCGAGTGTCTGAATGCTGAGGCCTGCACAGGGTCACCTGAGCCTCCAGATGTGAGTTTAACTGGCCTGTGTGCAGAGGGATATACGGGCAATCTCTGTCAGGTCTGTCTGCCTGGCTATTCTCGCACTGGGAGGAACAACTGCGCTCGCTGTCCGAGCAAGACTTCCAATATATCAGTGTCTTTGCTGATAGTTGCGGTGGCTTTGTGTGGAATTGCGCTGGTCATTGGGTTCGCTATCAGGGGCGCGACCCGGCCTAGGTCTTTGATGGCGATATACTTCAAGATCTTCCTAAACTACCTGCAAATGGTAGTAGTGGCTGCTTCTCTGAACCTCAACTGGCCCAGTTTCACCAAAACCTTCCTATCTACTCAGGAAATGGCCGGGGGCATGGCAGACCAGCTGTTCTCCTTCGAATGTATCATGAAGGATGTATCAATTGCCGATTCCATGGGTATGTACTCCAGTAAATTGATAGTAGGCGCCCTCTTACCAGCCGCTTTATGTCTAATTGCTGTATTGGCCTGGCTCTTTTTGAGACTTTTGAAGCGGGTGGAGTTGCTGGCAGCGAAAATTGTTACGAGTTTTGTGATTGTGGTGTTTATCGTGCATCCGAGTATTACGAAAATGATGTTTTCGGTGTATTCGTGCATGACGATTCTGCCAGGGGAGCAGTGGCTGGTCTCGGACCTGTCTGAAAAGTGCTGGACAAGTAACCACACTCGCATGATTCTACTCATATCCCTGCCCAGTATAGCAGTCTGGGTGCTGGGTCTGCCCACTCTAGTGCTATTGCTACTAGTCAAATCCAGACATAGACTCAACGAATCAGGCCGAAATCTGCGCTTTTCCTTCCTTTACAAAGGCTACGAGCCGCAGTGGTTTTTCTGGGAATTTGTGATTTTGTATAGGAAAATCGCTATTGTGGCCTCCTCAGTTTTCCTTTCCGTGGTCTCCATCAAGGTCCAGTCCCTAACAGTCCTCGCGATTTTGCTCGTTTCCATATACTTGCAACTGCGCTATCAGCCCTTCAACGACCTCACTTTGAACAAACTCGAGGTCAAGTCCATCCTAGTGTCCGCAATAACGATCTACGCGGGACTGTACTACGACACGAAGTCCATAAGTAAGGTGTATGCAGGCCAGGTGGTCAATGTACTGCTTTTTGTGGTGATTATCGTGGCGAATGGATACTTTTTGTTCACTTGGTTGGTGTACATTTCCCCGGTGCTGTTGGCTGCTTTGCGGGACCATTGGAGAAGACTATCGAAAAGCAGGCCGAATTACCGTGTGCAGAACTTTAACTCCTCACTGGTGGAGTTGAAAGACCATGAAAAGTCCGAAATCTCCTCGTCTTCCATTGTAGTGCCCTCTGTCACTCCCTTGGAAGGCACTCAGTCCATCATCCAGCACAGCGACTCTCTAGACCCGCCGGTCAATACCCCGCAGTTGCAGAGGGAGTATACAGACCCTGAAGACCCCACCAAGAGCCAACACTTCTCACTGCGCTAGGCTAATATTCAGGGGGAAAGATCTGTTAGGAGCGCTGATTGATGGGTTGTTTGCGAATTTGGCTGTTTGAGACGCTGGGCAATTTAGGCTTTTCGGCCTGCTGGACATAGAGAAATTCCAAGGCTTACGCTGATTGTTTTGACAATTATAAAGAGGTATTTTCGATGCCGAAATGTTTCCTATGACTGCAGGACTCATAGCCTGGGCTCATTTCTTTATTTCTCAGCGAATTTTTCAGCAGATCTCTTTGGGTAAAAATTGGTGTTGGTTGGCTGTGTAGCTAGTTAGCTGAGGGTGGGTATAAATATGAAACCCCTTCTCAGTCTTCTGCTAGTCGCTGGGACTTTAGCTCAAGTGTGTACCGAAGAGATGAAAGGCGATGGACACTGCGACCAGGGTTGTATGACTTCTACGTCCAACTACGACTCCAGTCTGGCCGGTACTTCAGATTGCCGGGACAAGTGTTTGAGTCACTGTGCATCAGTGGACCTAGACGCTGGGAATTGCAAGACAGAGTGTTTGACCTGGGACTGTGCTTGGGGTGGGGGAGTGTGTGGAGAGTGTGCAGCAGGCTGCCCAATAGTCCGAGTGGGAAATGGTCTATGTGAAGAGGCCTGTAATGTGCAGGTGTGCAGCTTTGATGCAGGGGACTGTGCCGTGTCATCGAGTCCTCAGGAGGTGTTTGTGTCTAGCACTGCTGCTACAGTGGGAGATGGCAGGTGGATGACTCCCTTCAATAGTCTGTCCTCTGCACTGGAAAGCCTGTGGCTGCCCTACAACACTGTCTACCTCCTCTCAGGAAGCCACAGTCTTCGTCCTGGGAGTTCATCAGTGCTTCTAGTCAATGACTTGTTAAAGAAGATCACCCTCAGCACTCTTTTTTGCACCCTGCAGTCCAGAGATCACCCAGAGTGCGCTACTTCCAGAGCTTCCATTCAAGTCACTGCCCAGTTCACTTCCTTCTCAATTTCGCACGAAGTGGTCTTCGAATCAGTCATTTTCCAAGGCAATTTCCCACTAAAACCCACCTGTAGCCTCTCTACCTGTCTCTACTGTCCTTATGTAACGTTGGACACGGCTCACGGAGTATACCGGAACGACAGAGAGGAAGAAATCAATTTGGTGGATTACGCAGCCCAGTCCTTATGCGACTTTTACCATGACAAGTCCTTCATTGTGGTAAAATCCACTGGACAATTGATCATTTCCAACTCGCTTTTCACCTCTTTCCGGCAGCAGCTAAAAGCCCTAATTTGGAGCGAGTGCGGGGACATCCAGCTCCAAAGCGTCAACTTCCACAACTGCATCCCCTCTCCCCAAGGCCTAAAAGGCGGCTTAATCGGCCAGACCTGTCCCGACAAAAACGCCCCTTACTACTGCGGCCGCTTCTCATACATCACCGGCACTGTCAGCCATTTAAACGATGGCTACGAGTACCGAACCGACATCGTAACTTCAGGCTTTCTGGTGGCGGACGGGCTGAATGCCTTCCTAGTTGAAAGCGTGACTTTCGAGTACAATTGGCTGCCTGTTGGGGAGTTGGTGACTACCATGGACTCTTCGATGGTAATGTTGGAGCGCTTTCGCACTGCGGTGCTGCAGGACTGTGTATTCCGCTATAATGTGGCGAGTCTGTCCGTAGGCCTCACTGTTATCAATTCCTTCCAATTTCCCATTATTTTGGACTCGAATAACGTCGCTACAGAGCACCAGCTGCACCACGTAATCCTCAGCGGCCTGACCTTCTACAATAACACCTCTGAAACAGGGACTTTGCTCTACATCCAATTCCACACCAACCACCAAAACATCGTAATGACCCATTGCCACTTCACTAACAACTTCAGCACCAAGGGCGCTCTCATCTACGTCCAAAACGACCAGTTACTGGCTAGATATCAAGACGGAGCCTATATCGGGATGATGGTAAATAAGGTTGCTACTGAAGTATGGGTGTCCCCGAGGTATGTCAATATCACAAATGTGGACTTTGAGGCGAATTACGCGCAATCGGTGGCCTTGTTAGCAGAAATAGGGAATGTGGTTTTGATGGATGTGCAAGTCAGACAGACTGGAGAGTCCTTAAGGCAATACACAGCCCTGGACTATATCATAAAAGTCTACATTTCCCTGCACAGTGTATACGTGTCAGAGAAATCCCTGGCCTTTCCTGCGGCTTTTGGATGCGAAAACGCTGTAATCATCTCAAGCGTAATGCAGATTTCCATTGAAAACATCATCTTCGAACACGGATATTGTCCCCACGGCTCCCCCGGAATCACTTTAATCGGCAGTCCCACCATTCTCCTATTCCACACACTGCTATTCGCCCATAACACCGGCTCTGAACTGCTGTCCTTCACTGTAAACACCACCATTCAGCTCTCTAGCCTCACATTTACTAACAATACCAACCACGCGAACTCCAACTCAGTATGTCTTAATGCGGAATTCACCCAGCCCGCTAACCTCGCAATCACCAGTTCTCAGTTTACAGGCAACCAGGGAGAAACTGGAGCTGTGGGAACTATTTTCCATGCACAAAAGGTGGAAATTTACGATGTATTGATAGAGAAAAACACTGCCAAATACAGTGGAGCCGGGTTGATGCTGAGTCCGAATGCGAATGAGTTCTCGGAGTTTAGCTTTAAAAAGTGCGTTTTCAGAGGCAATGCGGCGGATTCGAAGGGGGTGCTGACTGTGTTGGACTTTTATGGCGTTTTGTCTGATAATTTCGCTGCAATTGTCACTCTGATCATTGAGGACTGCCAATTTCTCGATAATCTCAGCACCTCCCAGGGCGCTGCAATCACAATTTACGACTTCATACAGCTTTCCCCCACCTCCCACATCTCCAACTGCCGCTTCCAAAACAACTCCTGCGACACCGGCGCCTCCGTCTACCTGACCTACCAAACTGGCATTACCACTATATCTTCCTGTACCTTCGAAGGCAATATTTCCCCTAATGGCGGAGCGGGGGTGTATGCGAATCAGTTCCCGGACTCACTGGAACACCCGACTTATGTACTGGTGAAGGAATGTGCGTTTAGACGGAATAGGGGGTCGTCTGTTGCAATAGATGGGAAATTAGTGCAGAATGAACTGATTGGGAATTTGAATGTATTCGAGGGTAATTACGACTCTGCAGTGTTGATTCGGGCGGGTTTGTATATGGACAAAGAGTCCATTTATAGGCACAACTCAGCGGAATATGGGGCTGGGATATACCTAAAACTGTACTCCGCCGCTCAAATTGAAGACAGTGTATTTGACGGAAATGTGGCTTCAGTGGACGGCGGAGCCATATATAGTCGCTTTTTCTGCCCGGCAGAATTCACAAACTGCACCTTTCACAACAACATCGGGCAATTCGGAGGAGTCGTTTTCGCAGACACTACCCTGGGCATGAAGTTCGACACTTGCCAAATGAGAAACAACTCCGCCCTTGTGAGCGGCAGTGCAATGTACAGCTTCGCAGGGTCTGTTTACTTCAGCTCCACTCTAGTAGTGGCCAATGCAGCGTACCAATACTCCCTCTTTGTGATGCTGGAAGCGTATGCGGAAATTAGGAACTGCACGGTGGATAGCAATACCGCTGTAGATCGGACTTCTGGGATTCTAATGACTTCGTCGACTTTGTATATATATGATAGTCGGTTTACGAATCAAACCAGCAAGAACGGCGGGTTTATCCTCAGTCTCAATAATAACGAACTGCATATTAACGGCTCGACCTTCTCTCTTGGCACTGCTCTCCATGACGGAGGAGCCATCTACATAACTCTCGATAGTCAACTTCTCATCTCCTACTCGCGCTTCTACAACTGCTCTGCAAGGCTGCTAGGCGGGGCGCTGTTTTCCACGAAGAGCGCTACTGTTGTCACCCACGTAGACTTCTTCAACACCTCTTCCAGGTCTGGAGGCGCCATTGACATAACTGACGGAACTGGACAAATCAGTGGGTGCAGGTTTGAAAACTACACAGGCGGAGCAGTGCACGCAGAAACCGCAGAAACTCTAATAATCGCCAATTCCAGCTTTAGCAGGGGAGTGGGAGTCTCATACCGGGGTGCTGGACTGTACATTGTAGACGTGATGCAGGTCAACATCACCAATTGCACATTTACTGCCAATCGAGCTAATAGAGGCGGCGGGGCGTATTTCTACTCCACAGCTCAGGAAGGCGCTGTAAATCAATATAGGGTTTTTGGAAACCGGTTCGAAGGCAATTCCGCGCCCAGTGGAGGCGCACTGGAGTCAGACGGAGTCAACCTCATTGCCGCCAACAACACCTTTTTCAACAACTCTGCCTACTACGTGCCTGGGGCACTGCTCACTACCAATGGAGTGGGCGGCGCACTGGTCCTGCGCTGTGACAATCCTTTGAAATGTGACATAACAGTGGCAAATAACACCTTTCAAAGAAACTCTGCGCGTATAGACGGAGGCGCTGTGCACTGGCAAGAAGCTCCCCCAGTCTTTCTCAATAACTACTTCGAAGGCAACACAGCGGAATACGGTGACGACATCGCCTCTTTCCCTATAGCCTTAGCGCCTGTTTCCCCCTTTTTGGAGCGGAACTCCTACCAAGACAACTCCACCACTGTGCCAATTGCCTTCACTCTCGATAACTTCGTGAGTGGACAGGTGTACACCAACACTCTCAGGTTCGGACTTTTCGACCATCTCTGGCGACTTGTAGAGACGGCAAATAGCAGTGCTATAGAGCTGGAAGTCGAAGAAAACACTACACTGTCAGGACAGTTTAAAGGCTCGAGCCATGCGGGCGTTTTTGAAATGAGCAATTTCGCGGTAATAGCGGAGCCGGGTACGACTCGGACTATTTACTTCACTACCAACGGAGTAGAAAGCAGCAAAAAAAGCCTTTACAACGACTCCGCCCGCTACATTAGCACCATAGCAGTGCAAGTGAACTTCCGCCTATGCTTACCCGGGGAAACCCTCAGCAACGGAGCCTGCGTAGTGTGCCAAGCAGAGACCTACAGTCTAGACCCCAAATCCCCCTGCAAGACCTGTCTCTCCGCAGCTCTGTGCTACGGAGGCTTCACCATGGTGCCTAGAGCCGGCTTCTGGCGGGCAAGGAACGACTCTGAAACTTTCTTCGAGTGTCTCAATGCTGAGGCCTGTATAGGGTCTCCAGCCCCTCCATTAGTGAGTTTGACAGGAATATGTGCGGATGGGTATATGGGGAATCTCTGTCAGGTCTGTATACCGGACTTTTCGCGAACTGGGAGAAGCAATTGTGCGAAGTGTCCGGGGAAGACTGCGAATATGTCGGTTTCTGCGCTGATTGTCATAGTGGCTTTGTGTGGAATTGCGCTGATTGTGTCTTTGGCTATCCGCAGCGCGACCAAGCCGCGGTCTCTTATGGCGATATACTTCAAGATCTTCCTAAATTACCTGCAAATGGTAGTAGTGGCTGCTTCTCTGAACCTCCACTGGCCTAGCTTCGTCAAATCCTTCCTATCTACTCAGGAAATGGCCGGAGGCATGGCAGACCAGCTATTCTCCTTTGAATGTCTCATGAAGGATTTTTCATTTACCGGCTCTATGGGAATGTTTGCTGCGAAATTGCTCCTTGGAGCTTTACTCCCATTATCGCTTATGCTAATAGCCTTGTTTGCCTGGGGCTTTCTGAGACTTATAAAGAAAGTGGACTTGCTGTTTGAGAAGGTGGTAGCCAGTTGTGTGGTGATTCTCTTTATCGTGCACCCGAGTATTACCAAAATGATGTTTTCGGTATATTCCTGTATGGAGATAAATCCTGGAGAGTCCTGGGTCATAGCGGATTTAGCAGAGCAGTGCTGGACCACCAATCACTTCAAAACTGTGTTTTTCATCTCAGTGCCCAGTCTGTCAGTATGGGTTTTAGGTCTCCCTACAATAGTGCTTGGACTACTGATACGAGCTCGTCTGAGACTGCACGAAATGTCTCCAAGAGTGATGTTTTCGTTCTTATACAAAGGCTATGAGCAGAAATGGTTTTATTGGGAGTTCGTCATTTTGTACCGCAAAATCGCCATCGTAAGTTCCTCAGTGTTCCTTTCCCCTATGTCTGTGCGAGTCGAATCCCTCACCATATTGGCAATTCTACTAATTGCTGTATACTTGCAACTCCGCTATCAGCCCTACAACGAGCCAACTCTCAACAAGCTGGAAATCAAGTCAATTCTGGTTTCCGCTGTGACGATATATGCAGGACTGTACTACGACACGAGGTCAATGAGTAACTCTCATATAGGTCAGGTCATCAACATGCTGCTCTTTATCCTTATCATAGTGACGAATGCCTACTTCCTTGTGACTTGGCTTGTGTACATTTCACCTGTAATCTTCGCAACTTTGAGGGAAAAGTGGACTTTCTTAGCGAAATTCGGGAAGCCGTATCGGGTACGTCCTTTGCAGCCCTCTACAATGGGGCTGAAAGACCATGACAAGTCTGATCAATCCTCCAGTTCCATTGCCATGGTTTCCAGCAGTCCCTTCGAAGGCACAATTCCTCATACCGAAACCATCAGTCCCCCGGCCAATACGCCTACACGGTTGGAAAGGGAGAATACAGACAAGGAAGACCCGGGACTCAACCAGGAGTTCTCAATTCGCTAAGAATTTCTTGGTTAATACTCGTTGTGCTTCTTTCATAGGTCGTTGCTGCTTGTTGAAATGCCTTTTTCATAAGGTTTTGTAGTCGGGACTACTAGTGAGCGAGCGGTTCCTGCTTATAGGAGGGAAAAATGATAGGCGTCTTAATGCGTCTGATTGCTGCAGGAGCAAGTGCTCAAGTGTGTACCGAAGGGATGAAAGGCGATGGACAGTGCGACCAGGGTTGTATGACTTCTACGTCCAACTACGACTCCAGTCTGGCCGGTACTTCGGATTGCCGGGACAAGTGTTTGAGTCACTGTGCAGCAGTGGACCTGGACGCTGGGAATTGCAAGACAGAGTGTTTGACCTGGGACTGTGCTTGGGGTGGGGGAGTGTGTGGGGAGTGTGCAGCAGGCTGCCCAATAGTCCGAGTGGGAAATGGTCTATGTGAAGAGGCCTGTAATGTGCAGGTGTGCAGCTTTGATGCAGGGGACTGTGCCGTGTCATCGAGTCCTA
>Ga0247837_1002246_pt1 | contig 37226 bp, 23 predicted proteins | sample LaCtaG_2_FD_187115 | JGI IMG/M metagenome (GOLD analysis project Ga0247837, IMG submission 187115) | Freshwater microbial communities from meromictic Lake La Cruz, Castile-La Mancha, Spain - LaCruzMarch2015_14.5m | ecosystem: Environmental > Aquatic > Freshwater > Lake | place: Spain: Castile-La...
TTCTATCTCATCCGTGGACCGAGCTTATATCCATGGTCTTTTGAAAGCTACGGTTGCGCGCAGCCAATAGCAGCGATCACTGGACCATTTCTCGTATTGACTCCCGCTTGCACGATTAAGGCACTTAAGAGCGGTTACAATACGCAGATTCACCCAAGCGCTGTTTGAGGATAACAACCTCGCTCAATCTCGAAACCCAGCACGAAGTGCTCGTTGCCATCGGGATATCAATCAGCATAGGATGAGCACTATTGGTGAAGGCGCTCAGGCGAACCTTGATCTATTTCGGCCGCGACGGGTTGCCGCAGTGTGGCCCGATGCCAAAGCCTGGAGTTATGATTAAGGCCCTGAGGCGTCGAGTACTGCATCTTGGAACAGCTTCTGCGTAAGGGCGCCAAGCTTATATCGCTTGGCGGGTTCGGGATCGAAGCAGAAGACACCTTCTCGAATCCATTGTTGCTCCCCGCCTTGCCGGTTAGGACTCAAACTCCAACTTGGGACTGGCCTTTTCCATAACACCAGGACTTGGTCACCTTCGAGCCCTCTAATCTTCCCGACGCCGCGCACGGTTCCAAATCCACTGCTTTGATTAAAGTTCGATAGCAATATAAAATCGCCCTTATCCATACGATCAATTATTTGCTTTTCAGCGTTGTTCTTTGCTAAAGGCCAGCGACTCAGATCCGGGAAAACCAATCTATTGGATGCCAATATCGTGTAGAGCATTTCGTCGGAATATGCAAAACGCCAGAATTTCTTGCTCATTTGGCTATGCTTCTATAATCTTCACCTTGGGGAAAGGTCATCGGTAGTATCGATCGAGAATTCATCATATTCTTCATCCTCGCGACCTGATTCATCCGCCAAAATTACCGCTTTTATATCCATGGCGTGAGTCTTGGTGAAGTAGACGCTTGAGTCCCCGTCGGCGAGTATCAAGGCGAGTTCGTTAACTTTCATGCCGAGAAAATCGTCTCTCATCATTTCGCGTGAGCCGTTGGCGTGTTGAAACATGGCGGCGTGATTGGGGCAAAGGGCAAGATAGTTCTGGTAGTGACGCCTTTTTAGTTCTGGCAGGAACTCGACGGCTTCAAGGTAATAAGTTCCGTCGGAAAGTTTGAACGGCAGGGTGGCTTTACACACCTGACAGACCGTCTCGCCATCGCTGTTGGTGTATTGTTGGCGGAGATACGGATCGGTGTCTTTCTTGACGCTTTCCCGCCCAATAGAAACTGATCTGGTTCGCATTTCAGTGCGGCGCTCCGGAGCATTAGACGCATCCTCCTGGACACGCTTACTGCGCCGCTCGGGGTTGGCAGGCTCGTGTTCTGGAGACGCTGTACTTTTCTTGCTTTCGTACTGCGTCTTGAATCTCTGCCGCTCTTCTCGATCAAGTTCAGCGAACCACTTGGCATCGTTGAGTGAGTCCTCATCGCTAAACCCCATCTCCCTAGCTACGTCACGTCTACGACGGCTCTCGGCAGATTGTTTGGCTACCGATTCGCCGAACTGGATTGCTTTCAGCCAGTGCCAGCCTGAGTCAAATTTGAAGACATCCGGCAGTAAGTCGCGTTCAGCATCCGCTGGTCGAACGAAGGTTCCGCCACTCTGAGGAACCCATTTCTTGCAGCTAAGCAATACGGCCAGTTGAGACGGTGCCTCGTTTGTCGGGCAGCTGAAGTTGTTTCGATACTTCGCCGTGGTCCATTCCGGATGCTTTGCGTTTATACACGCGCGCCAAACTGCCAGCGAAAGGGCCTCAGTGATGTTCTCGATAACGTCATCCAACCCCAATATTGCGTAGTCCCTATCAATTTGATAACCTGTTCTATTTCCTTGCGCGCCATGAACAAGATTCACGGCGTCGGGATTATTCCGACAAGAAACCTCCTCAATCGCAAGTTCACTGACCACCCCCACTCTGATTGCAAAATCCACGAGTCTCTTTATAGTTATTGACGTCTCTTGATAATCTTTCGCCAAAGCGACTCGATCTGCTGCTTCTCCAAGAGCCGCGTAAAATGCGCTTATCCCTGTTTCGACATAAGGTGCATCGAGGTACACCTGACTTGGCTGGCCCCACTTGCCGTCTTCTCGCTTGAAGATCGAATAATCACTGAAAAGACTGGCGCTCCCTGCATCCTTCTCCACTAACGCGATGAAGCGATCTAGATCGCCTAGGCTAGGCTGAAAGTCGGCATCCCCATAATTTTGCTTTAACACAGCCTCGACTCGTTCGGCTTCACCGACATGTCGAACGCCCAGAACCTCAAGCAGTCCCTTGGCACTTGCCCGCTCCATCCTATTCTTACCAGAGGTAAATACAGACTTTGCTACTTGGGGTAAACGCTTGTCGTTCTCAACTTGGTCCGTTGGAAAATAGCATTTGCTACCATTACTGTATTCTCCAGTGTTGAGGCGGACGATGTATAGTGGCTTCAATTTCTCGAGTAGTTGCCTCCGAGAGCGATCAGATCCTACCAAGTAGTCGTCGGCAAGCAGCGCATAAAGCTTCTGATGCCAATCATCCGGCTTCGAAGCAAGCCATGCGATAAATGACTTGTCGGCCCCCTTGAATCTGGTAGCGCCTGACGAATCCCAACGATACCTATCCGATGTCCGATCTTCCAATAAATCGACAAACCGGTCAATATCCCACTCACGGATGGCTAGCCCGGACAGGAATTGATCTACAGGGCTATTCTTCTGGGCTGCGCCGATAGACCATTTTGGTGCCTTGTCGGTACCGCCAACGAGTAGCCTAATGTCGTCGAGCGAAAGGAGGCGTTTTAGTGATGCCCTCGCCTGTAACAGATGCCTGGCTGGCGCATGGCCTTTCGAGTAAGTCGGCGTCAACGGTTTCTCATTCATCTCATCTATGATCGCTCGCCCTATTTCAGCATACCGGTTCTGAAGTTTGTCCTGTAGGTTAGGAAGGACACCCAGGAAATCCGCTGTCAGCAACTTCAGATCTCGAATCCCATGAAGCGAGGATGCCACCAGGCTCGCGAGTTGGTGAAACAGGGGGGCATTTGCCATGGTCTCTTTGATACTAGCGCGGCTGAGTTCAGGCACAAACGGCGCGTGCAAATGAAAGCGTAGTCCGGAAATTTCTTTCTCGGCTGGGAAAAATACGGCGACCCGACCTGGGTTCGCAGGGACGATCCTGAACTGTTCAGCAAGTGATTTCACGGCATCGTAGCCGTTGCTCTTGGGAAGAAAATCCAGCGCGAAAGCAATGGCGATGCGCTGTTTCTCTAATCCCTCAACCGGCGCAGTGAATCGCAGATAATGAGAACTGGCGGTGGTCGTCCCATTAGTTTTCTTGAACACCTCGATATGAAGCTGAGAGTGCGGAAAGCGGAATACCTCTCCCGTGATATTGCCCGGAAGGTCCCACTTAATAGATTCGATGCTGGAGAGGAATAGCAAAGTGTTTTCCGATAAGTCGTTTAAACCTTTCTCAATTTCGTCATAGGCGTCTGCGGCTGCCTTTTTTGGGTTGTTAAAAGGGAACTCAAATCGCGTGTTACTTCCGATTTCTGGGTCTGGCGATAGTTCAAAAGGTAATACTAGATCAGAGATCTCGAAGGCAAATTCTGAGGACCAGATGCGGGGCGACTCCGTATATGCAAAGACCGCTTTGAATCCTATACCAAATTGTCCTATTTTGTCATCGTCGTTGGCCTTTGTGCCTTCACCAATATCTGTAATGGCATAGATATCCGGAGGCTCGAATGGACGCCCATTATGCTCAAAGATGAGACCGGACTTGGTCAGCGTGAATGCAGTGTCGGTCGCGCCGGCATCCTCGGCGTTTTGCAAAAGCTCGAAGAGGAAATGGGCGTTGTCAGGGTAGAGATCCTCAACGATCTTACGGATTCCGAGATGTTTCTTTAGAACCCGTGCGAGATCTTCCCGATCCGAGCGAACCTCTTCAATGATGTTCATGCTTATCGCTCTCGCGTTACGGAAAGCATACCGAGCACGATCGGCAATGCATGAATATCGCCGCTCTCCGCGGCCCGTTGGAGTTCGCCAAGCCGGCGCTCGAAGTCCGCATCCGCTCGCGCCAGCTCGCCTTGCCTCATGAGCTGAATCTTGTCGTTGGTCGCCGCCGCAATCTGATCTTGAAGGAGTCGGCTGCGAGCGCGATGACTGATAGTGAGGCTTTGGATGCGATGCTCGACCAGTTCCCGGTTGTCGGCGATGTGATTTGCCTGGGCCGCAGTCCACTTGCCGTGATGACGCGCATCCAGCGTGTCGAACTGTTCCGCGTCAGGGGGTAATGAGCCCTGTGAATCCATCGCAGTCGGAAGCAGCGCCATCAAGCCGTTTTCAACGTCCGGATCAGTGGATACGACAATCAGCGACTGGTCCGCCTTCACGCCATATTTCTGCCAACGATATAGGGCAAATGGGTATTCTCCCACGGGAACATCTGCGCTTTCGGCGGCAAGATGGACATGAACCGGCCCGGGCTGTTCCAAGTACCGGGCGGCTTGCCGGATCAGCGGATGCAGAACGTTCAGATACGCAGTGTTTGGATTCTCGGCAGCGACCGTCTGATCGAAGGTGACTGACAGCGTGGGCTGTGCGCCTTTGAGCCATTTCTCCCACTGCCGGGCGACCGGATCGGTGGCACGCGGCAGGCGCTTGTAGTCCTCGAGCAGTTTCGCCCGGGCCTCTTGGTTCAGGCGCAGCGTCTTGAGTGGTTTCTCGCCAAGCAGAAATTCCGCGCCGCGCCCAACGCGGTCCGCGAGATAGCCAGTGACGCACCGCTGCAAGGCTGCCGACGAGAGCCAGAAGGTCTCGGCCGCGTCGATTTCCTGGCGCCAGGTCTGGTTCGGTACGGTCAGCCCGAACAACTCGGCCTGTTTTGACTCCAATGCCTGTTCTTCCTGGATTTGCCGGATGCCATTGTCCGCGAGTTGCTGCAGCCGTTGGGTGCGTTCCTCCGGGGTCAGGGTAAAACTTTCAGCGATGTCGTGTAATTCCTGGGTGATCTCGCCCAAGATCTCTTCGCTGCCGCCGACGGCGTGCTGGAATACGCCGATGCGCCAGAGACAGCGTTCATAGATATCCGCATCGACGGTACCGGGGGTGATGAGATTGACGACGGCTACTGTCTCACTTTTCTGACCGTAACGGTCGATACGGCCGATGCGTTGTTCGATGCGCATCGGGTTCCAGGGCAGGTCGTAGTTGACGAGCAGGTCGCAAAACTGGAAGTCGAGCCCTTCGCAACCCACCTCAGACGACAGCAGTATGTCCAATGCGGCGGGGTCATCCTTCGGTTGCGCGAACCGGCGGCGCAGATCGGCCCGCTCCTCATCCGGCACGGCTCCGTGGATAAGTCCGTAACGCAGTCCGGCGCCCGCCGTGTGGGCGGCAAGATAGGCCAGGGTGTGACGGAAAGTGCTGAATACCAGCGCCTTGTTGTTCGGCATCTGGCCCTTCTCACGCAGGAGCTTGACGAAGGCGTCAACCTTCGGGTCTTGTGGGTCGAGGTGATCGACCTGTACCAGCAAGGCTTCAATGTCCGTGCGCACCTGGTCGACGAACCCAAGGTCCGGCTCGGTGTCGCTGTCGTCTGCCTCCATGGCTTCGAGCCGGTCGAGCTTGCCGGCAAGGATGTTCCTCAAGAGCGGGGCCAGGCCATAGAGACAGCTTGCCGCCTGCCGGCGGATCGTAGTCATCATGAACTTGACGTTTTGTTGGCCGTGACAGTACGCCAGGATGCGCGCCACCAGGTCCAGCAGGTCATCATGAAGCCGCTGCTGGCCGGGGGTGAATGCGGCGGTCAGGGTCTCCGGCTTGCGGGTGGTGAACTCACCGATATCGCGGCGGCGGGTACGGTTGATCAACGGGCTGAAGGTGTAGAGCTCCTCGACAGCGCGTGTGAGGCCCAGGCGTGCGCCATCATCCATGTGCCCTTCACCCAGTCGATCGTAGATGCCCTGGAACGCCGGCGACTCGCGCAAGAACAGCCGACCCCATTCGGTCTGCGCGACCTCATCCAGACAGGCCCGCGCTTCTGTCTGCCAACCTTCCTTGGCCGCCCGGCAGTGCGCGACGGCCATATTGATCGGCCGATTCGGCGCGGCCATCTGCTCGAAGCTGGCATGGTCGATCACCAGGTCGGGGCGCAAGGCATTGAGCAGGGTGTAGAGATCTTGGCTGCCCAACTGGACGGGTGTGGCGGTGAGAAAGATCGCGGCCTGGGCGTTGTCGCAGAAGTAGCGCACGGCCTGGTGCAGATAGGTTGCCGGGTTGCGGATGTGGTGCGCCTCATCGACGATTACGAGATCAAACTTGGGCGGCGGGTCCAGCGCCAGCAAGCCTTGATTCTTTCGCTTGCCCTTGGCCTTGCCGCCGGTCCCGAAGATCAGGTCCGAGTCGAACAAGGAGAACGGCAGGATGGCCTTGGCATACTGATCGGGCCACTCGCCGTCAAGATGCGTCTCCTGCAGGCAGTGCCGTAACTGGGTGCCATCCAGGGCCGTGAAGTGCTCATCGAAGCGGCGCATCTCGACAAACCATTTGCGCTCTGCGACCAGCGCCTTAGGGCAGATGATGAGTACGGACGAGATGTCCATGCGTGCGCGCAGTTCCTTGATAATCAGCCCGGCCTCGATCGTCTTGCCCACCCCAACCTCGTCGGCGATCAGCAAGCGGGGGCGGTCGGCACGGATGAGCTTCAGCACCGGCCGGTACTGGTAAGGGACGAACTGGACCCGGCCCGAGCGTAGCGAGAACAGGTTGGCCGTGGAGGGCGAAAGCAGTTGCAGGCTGGTCAAGTAGGCGTGCAGCGCCTCCGCGCTGAGCCGTGTTCGCTCCTCCTCGGCCACGGCGGGAAGTTGGATCTGGCTCTCGTAATAGGTCGCCTTCTTGTTGTCCTGAAACACCCGGTAACGGCACTCGGCGCCGCCCTGAACGACCTCGATGATCGGCATCAGGATGTTGGGGTTGGAGCGCAACGCCACCAGATCGCCGATCTGGAATAAGGATGTCGGCGCCGCTGGCGCGTTGGCTTCGGGATGCGACACTGGGGTATCTCCAGCGCGCGAGCCGGCCATCGCGGCGACTGTTGCCGCCTTGGCGACTTGAATCTGGGCCAGTGCTTGGGCATCGGCCCCGATCATCGCCAGCAAGCGGCCCAAGGTGTCGGCGTCGCGGTAGATTTCCGCGTCCGGCATCGCCTGGGCCGACAGGTGGGCCCATTTGTTGCGTACCGTCTGCATCTCCTTGACCCAGGTCCGACCTTCCCGCGGCAGGCGGAGTGCGTTGGACAGGTCGTACCAGTTCTGATCGAGGATGCGGAGCAGGGCCGCGAGGTCGAGTCTCTCCAGACTCGTCAAGCCGTGCTCTTGGACCATCCGCTGTTGCTGAAAACTCAGCCGATCCACGACTTGCTTGGTCCACCAGTCGTCCGACAGGCCGGGCAAGTGCGCTGAGAGGAAATTGACCAACGAGACAGTGGCGAGTGGGAGCAAGTCGTTCATGAAGGTCGTTCCCTCGATGGGTTTTCGATCTGAAGTTTATGCTGGAGTTTCCGCCTTGTCCGTGATGCGACCAACAGAATGGGGAAAACTTTTGGCGAGTCTTGCCCAGATCCGCGCAAAACCCACCGAGAACCGGCGACCCGAAGCGTCCGGTCCGGCTTCACGTTTCAGATCTCCGGAATCGCCAAGCGAAGCGGATTTCACGCGCGAGATTGCCTTCGGTCTTGCTCAGTGTTGGCGCGGGTGTTAGGGTCAGGGCAACGTCTCACAGACGCCCATCCGGCAGGGCTAACCCCATGAAGGTCGATATCATCCTTAGCAAACGGGGCAGCGGCTACCTGGCACAGGTGAGCAACCTGCCGGAGATCCGCGCCAAGGAGGCGACCCGCGAGGCCGCGTTGCGCGGGGTCGAGCGGCGGCTGCGGGCCTATTTCGACCGGGTGGAACTGGTCCGCTTAGACCTCGGCGATAGCCGCTCACTGCTTGAGCACTTCGGCAGCTTTGCCGACGACCCGACCTTCGACGATTGGCAGGCGGAGATCGCCACCTACCGTCAGGAACACAACCGTCCGCCCCAATAGGCTGACCATGGCGCTGCGGGTTTTCGACACCGACCACCTCAGCCTGTTCCAGCGGGGTTACCCAACCCTCTTGCCGCGCATCCAGGCGGCACCAGCGATGCAGATCGCCATCAGCGTCGTCAGCGTTGAGGAGATGCTGCAGGGACGACTGGCTCAGGTCCGGCGCGCCGCCACCGGTGAGGATCGCGTCCGGGCCTATGCTTGGCTGGACAAGACCTTGACGTTCTTTCGAGGCTTTCGGGTCTTGCCGTTCGATGCACCGGCCGAGCGGCGCTACGCCGATCTTGCGGCCCGTCGACTCAGGATCGGTTCGCAAGATCTGAAGATCGCCGCAATCGCGTTGACTCAGGGTGCCGTCCTCGTTACCCGCAACGGGCGCGACTTCGGGCGTATCGCCGAGTTGGCGCTCGAAGACTGGACGATCGAATGACTGGCTGTTCCGGGGCACGACAGCGCACCGAACGCGGCAAGTGGCGGTTCCATGGTGTGGGCAATCGCGCCGTGAATTCCACCATTCGACGCCAGGCTCAACAGGCCAATCTAAGCGACAGTGACGTGAAGCCTGACCAGATCAAGGCTCAGGTCAGATGCCCGCTACGGAAGCAACTCCGGCCAGCCGTCGGGACGTGGGCAACGGCTGATGATGGCCGAGACCTGCCCAAGCGGACGTCAAGTCTCAGACTCCTCAATCTGGTGTCTTCAGCCATCCAGTCGCTTGGCGACCCCTGCCCGATCCTACAACCGCTTCTGCGTATTCGCCAAAGCCAGCCCCAGGAGCAATGCGATGGCCGCGCCGACCGCGGGCACACCCAGGGCCGGCAACGGCACCGGCGCCACGAGCAGCAGCAGCGCCCCGATGACCAGCCACAGCACGACCCGCAACGCCAAATGATGGGTCAGCGGACTGGCATAGGCGAAGGAGCACTGCCGGATGCGCCGCCGCAGCCAGCCATCGCCCCATGCAGCAAGCCCGAGGAGACCGAGCAACGGCCACCACGACAGCAACACCGCGAGCCGCTGACACGCCTGGCCGAGGGACCACCAGACGACGGTCAGCCGCCCGGCGAGCCATGCCCAAAAGGGACTGTCGGCGAGCTTCGCGAGCCCCGCCCCCCCGGTATCGGGACCCGGTAGCAGAATTTGGTAGCTCGCCGCGTGCAGGCCGGTGCGGATGAAAAGGGCCTCATACCACCCGGCCGCGCGGGCGACAATGGCAGCGGTGGTGTCGGGTCCCACCGTGTCCACCAGGGACGCCAATTCTCGGGCACTGACCTGCCGCGCCCACTCGGTCGGCACCAGGGCAGCGAACAGGATGAACTCCATCACGAACAGGATCAGGCCCGAGGCGATGGTCCACAGCCAGACGCCTTTACCGTCTTTGCCTTCGTGGCTGCCGTCAAGCATCGGTGGTCTCCGGCGGGAAGGCTGACTCGGAGGGCGCCGCACCGAGCCGGGCGCTCAGGATGCGGCGCTGGGCGGCCGTCATCGATTCGACCAGCAGCGGCTGCTCGGACGGGTCGAGGACATTCGCGATCCCCTGGACGAAGGCAGCGAAGCGCTCGCGGTCGGGAACCTGTGCCTTGCGGGCGGCACGGTGGGCGGCGAGCCCGCCGGCGGTGATGGTTGCGATGCGCGCGTACAGGATGTCGTCCGCGGCATGACGCGCGCGCAGGGCGGTGGCCAGTCGCTCCAGTAGGCCGCGGCTGTCCGGCCAGTCGATCTCCGCCTGCACCAAGGCCTCGCGGTCCGCGCGTTTGGTCAGGACGGCGCGGAGCAGGTTCTTGGGGCGCGTCCGCGGTGTCATTGGGCCGGCGCGCTCCGCGGGGCACGCGGCGCGCCCAGAATCGGCAGCCGCCCCTTGACGATGCGCCCGCCCGAGAGCTTCGCGACATACTCGAAGTTCGGCAATTGCCCCAGCAGGGCCGGCGCGAACAGCTCGACCTCTTCCTCGACCAACCGCTCGCCGGTGTTGCCGGTGTAGAGCACCGGGTTGGTCGAATCGGTGGTACTGCCGTGGGCGCGCATGATGGTCACCACGCGCGCCTTGGGCAGGCTCTCGGCCACATACTCCTGGGTCTCGGCGTCGAGCACGCGCAGGGCAATCAGGTTGTTGATGTTCCCCAGGACCTGGCGCGCTTTGGCCTCGCTGCCGGTGCGGGCGGCGAAGTCGGCGAAGGTCTGGGTGGCGATGGTCAGGCGCAGACCGGCACCGCGGCCCTTGTTGAGCAGCTGGATGAAGGGGTCGTTGACGACCTCTGCCGCCTCGTCGATGAAGACGTTGACCGGACTGGGGCGACTCTGATGGTTGTAGCGGTCGCCCGCCACGGCGGCCAAGTCGGCGATCAGGATCGAACCGATGGCGCTGCCGACCATGGTATCCGAGAGCGCATCCAGACCCACGTAGAGCACCTCCCCGGCCGCGATGACTCCGGCCATGGAGGCCAGTCGGCGCCCGTCCTCGGGCGTCGCCGCGTCCGGCGACAGCAGCCCTTGCAGGTCCCCGGCGGTCAGCATGTTCAGGATCGGCATCAGGCTGGCGATCATCTTGGAGAAGTGGACCTGTTCGTGCTCGAAGAGCCCGATCAGCCCGTCCATCACGGTCGAGGGATGCTCGGGGCTCACCCGCTCGCGGTAGAAGCGCACCAGCGCCTTGACCCGCGCCTCGCTGGTGCGGGCACGCGCCAGCAGTCCTTCTGCTTCGCTGTCCCAGTGGGGCCGGCAGTCGGTGAAGTACCGCCGCAGGGCGCGCTCAACCAGCGCTTCGGCCCCGCCTTCGAGGTAATGGCGCAGACTGACCAGGCTCGGGCGCTCGTCCACCGCGAGCAGCCCCTGGACGACATTGGACAGGGCCATCTGGCCGAACGCCTTGAAGGGGTCATTGCCGGTCTCGCTGGGGATCAACGCGGCGATGCGGCTGGCCAGTTCCGTGGCCCGGTTGAAACTGTGCAGCGGGTCGATGCGAACCGACTCGCCGGGGAAGGCCGGGTGGAAGGAGACGAACCGCCCAGGGGTCCCGGCCAGGGCGCAGGCGCGTTGCGCGGTGTGGCGCAGGTCCTGGTCGCCCTTGGGATCGATGATCACCACGGCCTCGCCGCGCAGCACCGCCTGGGTGACCAGCAGGTCGAACAGCCGCGTCTTGCCGGCGCCGGTGGTCCCGACCACCAGCAGGTGCCCCTCGATGTGCTCCAGCGGGACCCGGACGTCGCGGTCGCGTCCGCCCAGGCCATGCAGCCAGGTCGCGCCCATGCCCTGAGGCTGACGCCGGACGAAGCGCTCGGGACCGGCGCGCATCAGGTCCAGGGCCAGTTGGGTATGGGCGGGGCGCCAGTCGAAGCCCCAGCCCAACCACAGGTCGCCAGCCCAGTGGGGCATCCGTGCGGCGAAGTCGACCGGGGCGATGAAGCCGAGCGGGTGGCCGCGCAGCCAGCCATGGCGGCTGGCCAGGTGCAACGCACGGGGAAGCCAGGTCAGGGCCATGCCCAGTGCAAGGATCGCCAGCCAGCGGAAGGCGCCCGTGTGCAGGCGCCACAGATCGGCGGTGCCCCAGGAGAACGCGGCCACGGCAAGCCACAGCAGGCACGCGCGGGCCTCGTCATTGCGACGCCACGGATTGACGTAGGTCTCGCTCATGGGACCGCTACCTCGATCCCCGCATCCGCGGTCGGGGTGCAACCTGGGCGGCCCATCAGGGCGCGGCGCAGCGATTGGGGTTGGAGGCCGGCGGCGTGGGCGGCGGTGGCGATGGCGGCGCGGGTCAGGACGACCACCGCGCCCTCCCCTGCCGCCGCGCCGTTGCCGAGCGCGTGGTCCGCCCGGACTCGGGCGAGCAGGGCGGCGGCGACTGCGCTGGGGCTGGGCTTGGCGCTCGGACGCGTGGCGGGCGTGGGACCGGGCGACGGCGCCCCCGCGGGGTTGGGTGTCGGCGGGGAACGGCGGGGCGATGGCGTTGGCTGGTCCGGTGCCACGGGCGCCGCGGTGGAGGTGTCGGCGGCCGGGGTGATCGCCAGGCCCGCCCCTGGGGTGCAACGCTCCAGGACCGCGGCCGGCACCAGGGCCAGGAAGTGACCGCTCGGCTCGCTCTTGAGCGCGACCCCGCGCAGGCCGTCAACCTCGCGCACGCGCAGGTAGGGCTTGAGGATATCGACCGCCAGCAAATCGTCGTCCCACAGGGCGTCGAGCTGGACCTCGACCGCAGCACCGAACCCTTCCAAACCCGCGGGGACGCGGACCCACACCTGACTCCCCGCGACGTACAGCACCGACTCCGGTTCGCGCTCCCCGGTGCGGAGCGCCTCGGCCAGGGCAAGCAGCAGGCGGGCGCCGGCGCCGGGGTGACGGGATTGGAACCAGGCCAGGGCTGCCGTGCGTGGGCTGTCGCACGGCGGCGCCGGGACTTGGGCCGGACGCTGCGCCGCAGGGACTGGGGCTGAGGGCGCCCCGGCGTCGGCGGGCTGGTTTCGGCGCTGACCTGATCGCGCCGCGGGGATGGCGGTGTCCGGGTTGGACGGCATCCGGATCACCGCCATCGCTGGGGCCAGTGCGCCGTCGTCCGCCGACCGCGGCGGGTCCAGGCCCGCGGCGTCGCTGTCGTCTGGGACCGTTGCGTCCAACAGCACGGGCTGCGAACGGGCACGGGCGGTCGCGCCGGGGTATCCCGGAGGTTCGCGCTGAGCGAACCCCGGCATCGCCATGGGCACCGGACCCTCCGCATGCAGATCGACCGCGGCCGGCACCGGCCCGGAGAGCACCAAGCTGGGCGAGGCCAAGCGTAACAACGTGAGCGTCACGGGTGTGCCCGCGCGCGCCAGCGGCGCCGGAGCCAGGCGCCAGTAACGACGCACCCCATCGCCGTCGTCCGGTGCAGTGGCATAGCCGCGCTCGAGCAGCAGGTCCGCCAGGGTATCGGGATGGCGCGGGATGCCGGGGACGCGATCCGCGGCGAGCAGGCCGACGATCTCGTCGCCGCCTTGCGGCCAGACCACATGCAGGCCGTCGGGGAGCATCCACAGGCGGGCGCCGGGGCGGTTGATGCGCCAGACGCCGGTGCGCACCAGGCGGGCCATGGCGTCGAGCAAGTAACGCTCGATGGGCACCCCGAGCGCGGTCGCCTGGGGGTCGATGCGGTTGGTCTTCAGATCCCGCTCGACACTCGCGCGGTCGGCGTCGAGGACCAACTGGCTCAGCGTCGCACCGGTGTTCTGCCCCGCCACGGCGTCGATCAGGGCATTCATGATCTCGGGATCGGCCTGGTAGAGCAGGGTGATGGTGGCCGGCCCCAGGACCCGTTCCAGCGCCAGCATCCCGGCCGCTTCGTGGCGGTTGTGGCGGCGGTCGCGCCAGTGCAGGAAGTAGCTGTCGATGCCATGGGCGGTGGCCCAGGCGGCGATGGTCTCCTGCAGCGGCGACCAGGTGAGGGTCCCGTCGCGGTCGGTGACCGACAGGTCGGAAACCGGCTTGCCGAGGTCGTGACAGAGCCCCGCCAGCGCGGCGGCCAGGCGCCACAGGGGTTCGTGGACACGCCGGACCTTGGGCTCGCGGTCGTAGGCGAACACTTTGCCGTGACTGGCCTGACCGGCGAGGAAGGCGACTTCGAGCCCGTGGTGCAGCAGCCCGCCGGCACCGCGGTGGTGGTGCGCCTCGGAGGCCGGCAGCAGGTGCACGAAGGCGGCGTAACGGTCCACCACCGGGAGCACGGTCGCCGCGAACAACTCTGGGGTACAGCCGATCCCGTGGCGGAGCCGGCCGATCAGTTCATCCTGGGTGGCCAGCAGGTCGGCGGAGGGGACGACGGGGAGGCCCTGGAGGAAGGGCGGATAGCGGGGGATTTCCGGGCGCGCCGGCGCCGGGGCGGCCGGCACGGCCGGCGCCGGTTGGGCGGCGGGCGTCGGCCTTGGTGCGGTGCGCGTTCTCAAGCGGCGGAGGAAGTCGAACATGCCGCCCATGATGCCGTTGGCGACGGCCCGGCGTGAGGTCCCAAGGTGACGTTTGCGTGGGGGTTTGCGGGAGGGCCGATGGCTGTCGCCCGATCGGGATCAGGCCACCGGGTGCGGTCGCGTCAGTCCGCCCAGGTCTCCCCGTCATCGCCCAGCAGGTCCGGCAGCGCCCGCTCGACGCGCACCGCCAGGCGCAGTTGGGTGCGGACCTGGGCGACATGGCGGGCCGCCCGCCGGATCGCCGCCAACCGCGTCTCGGCGGCATCGACGATGGGCCGCTGCCAGTTGCGTAGCTTGCCCCGGAAGGCACTCTTCGGGTAACGGTCTCCGTCACCCTTCGGGATGTAGGTCGTGAAGCAGGCATTGGCGGCGGCCTGGCGACCGAAACGGTAGGTACACCACTCGATGGTGAAAGCGCCGGGCGTGGCCGGCGGACTGCGTTGTTCGCGCACCCGCAACCCGATCCGCCCCATCTCGCGACGGTCCCGCGTTTGGGCCGCGGCCCGCAACTGCGCCTCGAACTGCGCCCGCACCGTCTCGGCCTGGGCGCGCAAGGCGTCCAGCCGCCGCACGACCCAGCGGTCTACGGCGTCGGCCAGGCGCCGGTCGTCGGCGTCGAGTTCCAGCGCGTCGCCACCCTGGTCATCCCCGGGAGCGGGGTCGGCGGTGCCGCCCCCATGCGGGTCTCGCGCCCCGGTTTGCGCTGCTGCGCCCTGCCCACCCCGCATTTTCGGACCCCCGCGTTTTCACTTACTTATCTGTTGTGAAACGGACCCCTCGATGCTGCGCTTGGGACCGCTCGCACGCGCTGGCGTATTCGGGGAGTCCGTTTCCCCAGTGCGTTCGAACACGCCCGTTTCCCTGGCACCGTGTCATTCGCAGACAGGCACTTATGACGACCGTCCCGCGGGTGCGTTTACTCAGGCCGCCGCGGCGTGGGTCCGTTTACCCAGGCACGCGCCAGACGTGCATGCGACGCCGCTTGCGTAGCTGCGTTTACCCAGGCAATTTTCGCGGACCCCCGTTGACCCAGGCGGCATTTCCGTATTGCGGGCCGGCGCTTATTGCCTATTGGCGCAGACCCCGTTTTCCCATACAAACGTTGGCCGGGTCCGTTTACCCAGGCCATTCGAGTCTAGCGCAGCCCGGCGCGGCGATTCAAGTCGTTCCATTTCCTCCCGCATTCCGCCAGAAAAGGCGCACCTTGGGCACTCGCCGCCATGGGTCGCACTGGGACATCCTGGCGTCGGCGTGAAGACCGCGCGCAGACCTGGCGTGCATCGTATTCGCCATTGGACCTATCCCTGATCGGTAGACGGCCTGGGATCTGACTGCTCCCATACCGCCAGTGCACCGCGGGGAACTTGCATGGCCATTGTTGCCGCCATCGACATCGGTTATTCGAATCTGAAGATTGCCGTGGGGCCGTGCGGCGCCGAGCCGCGGGTGCTCGTGCGGCCGGCCGGGGCGGCGCCCGCCGATCGCCTGGGCGAGCGCATCCGCGCGGACGCGGCCGGCGACCCGGCCGCACCGCTCCTGGTCGAGGTTCGGGGGCGTCGCTGGGCCGCAGGCATCGAGCCGGCACGGCTCGACGGTTGGGTGCGGTCGCTGCACGAGGACTATGCGAGCAGCGACGCCTATCGTGCGCTGCTCGCCGCCGCGCTGGTGCTCTCGGGCGAGCGCCAGCTCGACACCGTGGTCACCGGCCTGCCCGTCGGCCAAGCCAACGACCCGCGCCGCTGTGAGGCGCTGCGACAGGCGATCCTGGGGACCCACCACACGGACACGGGACCGATCGAGGTGGCGCGGGTTCGGGTCATCGCCCAGCCGGTGGGCGCGTATCTGGATCTCGTGTGGTCGGCTCAGGAACCGGGCCTCTTGGAGCGCATCGAGACCGGCAGCGTGTTGGTCCTGGATGCCGGCTTCTACTCCTTCGACTGGGCCTTGGTGGTGCGCGGGGACCTGCGCCGCTCGGCCTCGGGCACCAGCCTGGAGGCGATGTCGGTGCTCTTGGAGCGGGCTGCCCGGCACCTGGCCGAGGTCCATGGCGGCAAACCCGCCCCGCTGGCCCTGGAGGCGGCGGTGCGGGCGGGCCGCACACCCTTCTTTCAGGCCGGGCGCGCGGTCGCTCTGGCACCGGTCTTGGCGCTGGTGGCCCGCGACGTGGCAGCCGTCGCCCTGGAGGCGCTGCGCCAATCGCTGCGGCGCGAAGAGGCGAGCGTCGATCTGGTGCTGCTCGCCGGCGGCGGGGGCGAACTCTACGGCGCGTCGGTCGGCAGTCTCTTTCCCGGCGCCGCCGTGGTGGTGGCCGCCGACCCGGTGGCGGCGAACGTGCGCGGGTTCTTCCGTCATGCCCGCTGAGACCCGCGCCGCGGCATTCGACCCGGTACGCCGGGTCATCGTCAACATCCACCCGGCGCAACGCGAGCTGGTCGAGGATCTCAGCGCCGTCGGGCCGCGCTACCGTGCCGAGCGGCTGCGCTCGCTGGCCCTGATCGGCCTCGCGGTGCTGGGCGGCGGGGTCGGCATGGCTCCAAGGCTGTCGCCCGTCCCGACTCCGACGGATGAGCCGGTGGGCACCTCCGACCCCCAATTGCAGCGCCGCTTGCGCCTATTGAATCGGGTCGCTCCCGATGAATAGCGCGCTGCGCGCTATAACCCTCTGCGCAATAGATTGCTGCGCGCGTTATTCGCTCTCAGCCATGCGCGAACGAATTCGGAATCGCATCATGTCATTCGCCGAAAAAGTCGGTATCATCGGCCGCCTGTCCCGCTTACTTGCAACCTCCATCGTCATGCTTTCCTGGCTGATAGCAGCGCCCATCGCGACCGCGCGAGCCGATACCGCCACGTCACCGCCGATTCGCTTCGACGGTACGCCCTGGGAACCGGCCGCGCGCCAGGAGGGAATTGAACCGGCACTCCTGTATGCCGTGGCGCTGATGCGCAGCGGCACGGTGGGGGCGGACGGTCGCGCGGCCCCCTGGCCTTGGACCCTCGTCGTCGGGGGCGAGCAGCGGCATTACGCAAGTCGGGCGCAGACCGAAGCCATGCTGGCGCGCGTCGACCAGCACGCGGAACTTGGCGTCGGCCTGGCGGGAATTCCGCTGCGCGCGCGGCGCCCCGCTGCCGCGGCAGCCGACCTGCTCGACCCGGCGACGAATCTGCGGCGCGCCGCGGCAACCGTGGCCCAGCGGCTGCGCGCGACCCCGCACGACCCCGCACTGGCGGTGGGGCGCTATGTCCATCCGCACGATCCGACCGCGGCGCGCACTTGGGGCCAGCGCGTCCTCGCCATCGCCGCCGCGCTGGATGGCGCCGGGGCAGCGCGCGGGACCGTCGCGATCCGCACCGACACCGGCGTTCGACCAGCGCAGGCCGAGCCGGTCGCCCGCCTGATCCGCGCCGCGGCGCGCCGCCACGGGGTCGACCCCGCCTTCGCGCTCGCCATCGCCAAGGCCGAAAGCGGCTTCCGCCAGACGGCGGTGTCGCCCAAAGGGGCGCGCGGCGTCATGCAGTTGATGCCCGGCACTGCCGCCCGCTATGGCGCCGACCCGCGGGACCTGGGTCAGAACATCGACGCCGGGGTGCGCTATCTGCGCGATCTCGCGGAACTGTTCGACGGCGACCCGGCCTTGGTGGCCGCCGGCTACAACGCCGGGGAAGGTGCCGTGCTGCGCTACGGCCGGGTCCCGCCGTACCGTGAAACCCAACGCTATGTGCCGCGCGTGCTGGCGGCGCGGGAGGGCTATCGATGAGCGCGCTGGCACCGACCAGCGACCGACCCCACGCCGTCGACATCCAGCCGCACGGCGCGGCCATCGCACGGGTCAACCTGACCTTTTTGCTGGCGGCGCGCGATGCCGCCCGCGACAGCCTCCCGTACGCGATGGCCGCGTTCGGGGTCCCGCAGACCCTCGGGCAGTGGCTGGCGACGGCCGACGTCGATGAGGTCGTCGCCCTGGCGCAACTGCCGGTATGCGCCTTCGCGGTCCGGGTGCCGCCGCGCGCGCTGGAACGGGCCTGCGGTCGGCATCCGGGACGCGCGGGGGTCGCGGATGACGACTGCGCCGCGGTCGTTGGGCTGCATACAGTGCTGAAAGCGGTAGACAGCGAACACCATGGGCACCCTTGAGCGTCATCGCCGCTTCGCCTTGGCGATCCGGCTGATCGGCCACCACGCGAAGCTCTCGATCGTCCATGCCGCCACCGCGGTGCGGCTGGAAACCCTGCGCCGACTCTACCGCGAAGTGCACGGGCGGGCGCCGCGCGGCGGGCCGCTGGCCAACAGCGTCGGGACGGTGGTGAAGACCCGCGGCCAGCAGGCCCAGGCGTCGCTGTTCGCCAACCTGTATCTCGCCCGCCAGGGGCCGGTCCTCTACCAGTCGCTCGACTACCTCGCCTTGGCAGATACCTACGAGCTGTACCTGGCGCTGCTGCCGGGAGGCACGCGGCCCTTGCTCACCATCAACCTGGCCTGGGCCGTCGCCACCGACCTGCGCAGCGGCCAGGCGAGCTTCACCCGCTGCCAGCGCTGCGACGTGCAGTATCTGCTGATGCACACCGGGTCGCTGGGCCTGCGCTGCCCGCTCTGCGCACTCTATGCGCGCGCCTAACCCCTCCCAGTGCTTCGCCGTTGGGCTCGGCCTGCTGGTCGCATCCGGCACCTGCGCCGAGCCCGGGCGGTTCTATGCGCGCAAGGGCGAGGGCTGGTTCTGGTACCGCGACCCGCCGCCGGCGGTACCGGTCGCGCCGGTCGAATCCCCACCGCCGGTCCCGGTGCCGCCCCCCGCCCCAGCCCCCGCGGCGGCCCCGGCGTCCGCGGCGGCCCCGCCGCTCTCGGCCGCCTGGCTGCGCGAGAACCTCGATCGCTACCGCGACCGGGCCATCGATGAGCCCACGCCGGAGAACGTGGCGGCGTACTTCTATCTCCAGCGCATCGTGCTGGATAAATCGTCCACGTTCGCCAGCGTCGCCCAGCGGGTGGTCCAGGGCGACCCCTTCCTTGATGAGATCACCCAGCGACCGACCGCGACCTTCGGCGCCAATCTGGCGAACAAAACCGCGGGCGCGGCGCGGGACGCGCTCCTCACGCGGATCGGCCAACTGGCCGCGGTCTGGTTCTTCTACCGCTCCGACTGTCCCTACTGCGAGGCTCAGGCGCCGTTGTTAGCGCTGATGGGCCAACGCTATGGCTTCACGGTGCTGGCCGTGTCCCTCGACGGCAAGGCGCTGCCGAGTGGGTTCTTCCCCCATTTTCGCCCGGATAGCGGGCAGGCCCGCGCCTTGGGCGTCCGCGCTACCCCGGCCCTATTCCTGGTCCGGCCCGAGGGCCCGGCCTTCGCCCCGGTCGCCCAGGGGGTCCTGTCCCTGGCGCAGTTGCAGGAGCGCTTTGTCCTGGCCGCCGTCACCGCGGGCTGGGTCGCGGAGGATGACGTCGCCCGGACCCGGGCCGTGACCGCCGATGCCCCTGCGCCGCTGCTGCTGCCCCCCGCTGCATTGCCCGACGACCCGGCCGCCCTGGTCGCGCGTCTGCGTGAGTTGATCCATGATTAAACTGCTGCGTATCGCCCCCCTCGCCCTCGCGACCCTGCTGGGTGCCAGCGGCCTGCATGCCGTCGGCATCGCCGAGCAGTCCGAGCGGCTGTTCAACACCATGACCAACGCGACCGCCCCCAGCGCGCACCTGGGCCAGCGCCGCGGGGTCTTCGACGGCGGGTCTTTGCAGGCGCGTAACCGGATCGCCTCGGAGTCCCTGTGGCACGTCGTGCCGCCCTCGTTCGAGGCCGGCTGCGGCGGCATCGACCTGTACGCGGGCAGCTTCAGTTTCATCAACGCCGAGCAGTTCCAAGCCCTGCTGCGCGCCATCGCCGCCAATGCCACCGGCTACGCCTTCCAGTTGGCGGTCAACGCCATGTCACGCGAGGCCGGCGAACTGATGAGCAAGCTCCAGGACACCCTCCAGCAGCTCAACCAGGGCTTCGCCGACTCCTGCCAACTGGCCCAAGGCCTGGTCAACGATACCGTCTCGGCCGTCCAGGGCACGCTGACGGCCAAGACCTCGCAGACGTTGGCCACGACCGGCATCGGCGACATCTTCGAGACCTGGACTGCCAGCACCGGTCAGGGTCCGGCGACTCAGGCCCGGACCAATCTCTCGGATGCGCAGCGCTCCCAAGCGGACCTGCAAGGCAACATCGTCTGGCAGGCGCTCAAGCGCAGCAATGTCGCGGCACGCTTCGCGGGCGGCGACGACCGGTTGCTCGAAGCGATCATGAGCGTGACCGGCAGCGTGATTGTCGGTCCCGCCGAGGCGGCACCCGATGGTGCCGGCGAATCGGCCCGGATTACGCCCTTGCGCGGCAACGTGCTGTCGGTGCGGGACCTGCTGTGGGGACCGCGGGTGCATGAGCGCGACCCGGATCGGCGCACCACCCAGGTCGTGCAGCGCTACGACTGTGTGGATCGCGACGTGAACGCCTGCCTCGATCCGCAGATCGTCGGCGAGGACGCCCTGGTGGGCCTGGCCCAGTACACCAGCCGCATGCTGCTGGGCGATCCGCGCAATGCGGCGAACGTCGGCCTGGTCGAGAAGTTCCGCTGGGGCAACCTGACGTTCACCGATGCCGAGAAGGCGTTCATGGAACTGGCCCCGCATGGCGTCGGGGCGATGCTCCGGAATCTCGGGCAGCACGACAGCGGTACCGCGCGGGCCTTCGCCGAACAGGCGTCGCCGATCATTGCCTTGGAGATGACCAAGCTGTTGATCGACGACCTGATCCGCCAGGTCGAGGGGGCGGTCGCGATCCACGACAGCCCCTACGCTAAACCGGCCATCGAACAGATCCGGGGAGCCAAGGAGGATGTGGCGCAGGAGTATACCGAGCTCGCCCAGCGGCACGGGAATCTGCCATCGCTGATGCAGTATTACGGCAACCTGGCCGGGCTGCTGAAAGGGCGCTCCATGGTGTCCGGGGTCCCCGATTCCGGAACTGAGAGCGCCAACTGAGTCGCCGCCATGTGGGACATCTTCTCGATCGGTGATGCCGCCTATCTGACCGCGGTCCTCAACGCGGTGGCCATGCTCTCGGGCTCGGGCGATCTGCGCACCCTGGCCGGCATCGGGTTCCTGGTCGGTCTGCTGTTGATCCTGTTCCAGGGGATCATCCAGGCCCGGCCGCCGCAGCTCCAACACCTGCTGGTGGCCTGGGTCATTTATCTCGGGATGTTCGGCCCGACCGTGCGGGTGTCGGTGGAGGATGTCTACTCCGGGGCGGTGCGCGTGGTCGACCATGTCCCGCTCGGCCCGGCGGCCATTGGGTCGGCGATGAGCCAGATCGGCTTCGGGGTGGCCCGGCTCTTCGAGCAGGCGTTCTCCACCCCGGCCATGACCGAGTACGGGTTCGCCGCACCGCTGCATATCCTGCAAGGGGTGCGCAAGACGACGCTGTCGATGACCGCGCTGGGGGCGGCCAATGCCCCAACCGCTGGGGCGGACATGGCCAAGACGTTCGTCAATTACCTCTCCGAATGCACGCTCTACGGGTACAACAATGGCACCCGCAGCGCCGACGACATCTTGCGCAATCCCAACTGGGCGGATGCCCTCGGCAGCGCGCTGGTGGTCCCGACCACGCAGTTGTGGATTGGCGGCAACTCGGTCACCAAGGCGTGCCCGGAGGCCTGGGGCGATCTCTCGGCCTATCTGGTCGCGCAGTACGAGCCGGCGCTGCGCCGGTCGGTCGCGGCCACGCTGGGGATCCGCAACCCGGACGAGGTGCCGGGGGCGGTGAACGCGGCGCTCGAGGCCATCGCCGGGGGCGGGGTCGGTGCCCAGAACTACATGGTGATGGCGACCGCGGCGGCCTTCCTGCCCTACGCGGAGGCCAAGAACAAGCGCGATCTGTTGCAGTACCAGGACGCGGTGGCGATCGAGCAGGCGGCGCAGCAGCGCAACACCCAGTGGGCGTCGGAAGAGCGGCTGTTCGCGCGCATCGTGCGCCCGATGATGACCTTCTTCGAGGCCTTCCTGTTCGCCGTCTCGCCGTTGATGGTGTTCGCCGTCGGTCTGGGGCCGGTCGGCATCCGGATGGTCGGCAAATACCTGTTGTTCGGTCTGTGGATTCAACTGTGGCAGCCGATCCTGGCGATCATCAATCTGTACCTGCTGATGGCCATCCGCTTCAAGCTGGACGCGCTCCAGGATGTCGGGCTCGGCAACACCCCGCTGCCGTCGATCTATGCGATCTGGAAGTTGGATTTCTTGATCGCGGACTACCTGGGGGTGGGCGGGATGCTGGCGGCCAGCACCCCGGCGATTTCCTTGATGCTGATCTACGGCTCCGCGATCACCGCGACGCACCTGGCCGGGCGGCTGCAGGGCGGGGACTTTATCAACGAGAAGGTCGCCAGCCCGGATGTGGTGAACCCGGCCGCGGCCTTGACGGTTGGGCCGATACAGGACCATGGCCCGCTCCGGGGCACGGCCGCACCGGGGGCGGAGTCGGTGACCTGGACCGCCAATGTCGGGCAGGACGTGCAGCGGGACCTGCGGTCGAGTCAGCAGGCGATGGAGCGGTCGAGCCAGGGATTCGCGTCGGCGTTGTCGAGCGCGGCGTCGCTGACCGCTTCGCGCAGCGGCGAGAGCTTCGAGAGCCACGCCTCGACCTGGATGAAAGACGGCGCGAAGAGCGCCACCGACCAGGTGGTGTGGCAGACCGCGGAAGGGCTGACGCAGCAGTACAGCCAGAGCGGGCTGTCCACGCATCAGATGGCGGCGATTCTGGCGGGAGGGCTTGGTGGATCGGCGGGTTTCCGCGGCTCGTCGCTCGAAAGGCAGGAAGCCGCAAGGGCCGACATCAGTTCAAGGCTTCAGAGCCAGTATGGGGTTCAAGAGGACTTGGCTGATCGCATGGCCAGCGACATCTCGCGCCAAGTCACCTCTAACGAGGGGATGGAGGTCCGCATCGCAGAAGCGCTCAAGGTCGACTCCCAGACGGGAGACCGCAACGTCTTCACTTCACAGTTGAGCAGCGAGGAGTCGTCGCGACTCTCCCGGTCCAGTGAGGACATGCTCTCGGCTTCGCGCAGCCTGGATCGTGCCGAGTCGCAGGCGGAGCGATTCGGCACCCTCGGTTCGTACAATGGCGTACCCACCGGTGCCGCACTGGTCCGGCCTGAGAATCACGCGCAGATTGAGCGGCTTGAGCAGCAGATCGCCCGCTATAACCTCGACGGCGATGTTCAGTACGAGACCCATCGCTTACTGGCGGGCGGTGTGACGGCCGACCCTGAGCAGGCGCGCGCCATGGCCGGCATGGGCTTGCTTCTGGGTCACGCTGACGGCGAGCGCGTTCGCGGCATGACTCCCGGTGAACGGGCGTCCGCCAAGGAGGCCGGGATGGAGATCCTGAGTGGGCTGTTCAACTTCCGCACCCCAGACGGGATCGCCCCCGACCGCAACGCGGGCTTGGCCGGAACTGTGCCTGGCTTCGGCGGAACCCGGTCCGCGGTCGAAGCCGCCGGGTTACGGGATGTTCGGCCTGACGCCCAAGGGCTACCCGACCAGGTTGATGCCCATGCACGCGGAGTCCAGGACACGTGGAGTCCCACCGCGCCGGACCGCTTTAGGCAAGGCGCCGGGGCGGACTTGTCGACGTTCCGGACCGACCGGCAGAATGCCATGCACTCGGAGCAGCAGGCGACGCTCGGCGCGATCATCGAGCAACGCGCCTTGCTGCCGCGTACCGCGGCCCAGATTGGTCATAACGAGCTCGGCGGGGTCTTCGCAAGGCTCGCCGAGTCGGGCGCGGTGACCCGCGCCGAAGCCGAGGGCGTCGCCGACCAGGTGACGGCGGGCGCGAAGGCTTTCGCACAGTCGCTGATGGATGGCAAGGGCCTGGGGGCTTCATTGCAGGCGGGGCGCGAGGCTGCCGGAGATGAACAGGGCTGGACGGCCGCGCGCGAGGCGTTGATCGACGCGCGAATGCGTCAGATCTCGTCCTACGGTTTGACGCCTGCTCAAGCGCATTTGTACCGGCAGGCAACCGAATCGGTGTTTAGCTTCGCACCGACCGCGGCGCAACAGACCGCCCGTCAAGCGGTGATCGACGAGTCGGGGCCGCGGACGGGGGCGCACTTGGCCGAACTGATCGAGCGATCCGCGGGGAGTAAGGACGATAGCGATTTGCGCCTGATCGGAGCCTACAACAGAACCACGGTCGAGGAAAAAAAAAGCCATGAACCCGAGCTAGGCAAACGTGGGGGCGTGGAACAGCCCCTGGTGGCACCCGCCCACCTGAGCGGACACTTCCGCGAGGTGGAACGCAAGTACGATTTGCCAAGCGGTCTGCTGACGGCGATTGCCTATGTGGAGAGCACCTTCAACCTGGGAGCCGTCTCGCCCGCGGGTGCGCAGGGAATGTTCCAGATCATGCCCAAAACCGCCGCGGCGCTGGGCGTGGCGAATCCCTTTGACCCCGTGGAGGCGGCCGAAGGGGCGGCCATGCACCTCGCCCGGGACTACCGAACCTTCGGCAACTGGGAGCATGCCGTGATGGCCTACAACGCCGGGCCGCAGCGAATCCAGAACTATCTGGCCGGCATCGGACGACCGCTGAAACAGGAGACGCTGGATTACCTGCCGAAGGTCGAGGCCGCGCTGCGGCGGGTCAATGCGAGCACGTAACAGTGCTGGTTCCGAACCGATCGGTGGAGACCGGCATCGCGATACGACCGAGATGGATTACAGGCTTCACAACGGAGACCAAGATGAACTTCTCTGCTTTGCGTACCCTCCCCCGCCGCTCCTGGTGGACGCTCGCGGTCGCGATGCTCATCGTGGGCGCGTTCGTTTTCGACCGCGACCTCGGCGTGACCATGGTCGTTGTCGCACTTGTGTACCGATTTATTGTTTCCGCCTTAATGGCCTCGCCGACTAAGCCGCTTGCGCCTTCGCACGAAACCACGGCCAGGCCTCGCCGCCGCGTGCGGCGCGATGCCGGGTCGAGCCGAACAGAGTCATGGAGTGACGACGATCATTCGCTCATCAATAATGATGATTGCACTTTGCAAGATCGGCCCCGGGGGCATAGCCTTAACCCTGCTACCGGTCTATTCATTAACGACTCAAGTGGGCTCGATTCCGCAGGGTATTTTTGCGGCGAATCCCCCGCGAACAGACCGGGCGAGAAATGGTGATTGCCGTATCGCCCCTTCTCTAATCGGCGTAGCACTCAGGCCCTTATCGTCCTCATGATTGGAACCCGGCAGCTAGCCGGGTTGTCGCGTCCGCCGTTACAATCCAGCAACGCCCGACATCCGGCATCCACGCCGGAGACCCTATCGGCGATCCGCTTTTCATTTTTTGGCATCCTAACTCAGGCGCGCGTCACCCGTGGTCACCTTCGTGCGAATCGGCGCCTTTGACGCCTGGTATACCGCGTACCTGTTCGCCATCTTGGAAGGTAACCCTCGGCTGCGAAATAATTCTCTCCCCGAAAGGAGATGCCCGGACCGTGTTTCACGCGCGTCGCCACGGCACAGACCACTGCATGTCGCGACGGTTGCACAAATACGGGTATAGTCGCGTCTATTGATGCACATTGAATGCTCGCAGTCATTGTACCAGGTAGCACGCGGCCTTTGTTGCAAGCAACAGCAGTCAAGCAGTGATTCGTCACCGGCCGAATCAAACTTGACCGCTCTTCGCTGTTGGACTTGCATCGCTCAAGGGCCGGGAGACGAACAGTGATCAAGTCGACAAACTCTCCTTTTCAACGCGGCTATGGTCGCGGTTACTTGGCCGCACGCGACTTCGTCCTGTCCCTGCGCGCCCGGATGGTCTCCGGGGAAGATATAGCGCCGAATGAATTGGGCTATATCCTGGAGAGGCTCCATCGGCGCATGGATGCCGCTGGCGGGCGCACTACGACCGAGCGCCCGATGTCGCCACGAAGCGCCGATTATCAATCGCTGCGTGGGGAGTATTTCGGATTTTGCGCCGGGCTGATCGAGGTCTTACGGCGGCAGTAATTCCCCAAGACAGATGCAGTCCAATCCGTGTTTGGCGACATCCGATCGCTCGGTGAATGCGTCGGGCTTGCGCCGTCTTGAGGTTGGCCGCCACCAGCGCCGCCGAGGTCCCCATCCGCGCATCGGCTGGCGGTCGACCCAGTGCCATCGGGAAGAGTCATCGGCTTGCATCCCTCCTGCGCCAGAGCAACACAGGCACGCGGTCGCGATTCATGGTCGTCACCCCGCGGGGCCGGTCAACGTCGCAGCCGCCTCACCCGCGGCAAGCGCGATGGCTTCGATCAGCCGCTCTGGCTGAACGGGTTTGGCGATCAGTACGGCGCCGCAGCGCGCCGTTTCCTCCTGCAGTTCGGCGGTGTCGTTGCCGGTCAATAGGATGACCGGCGTTTCCAGGTGTAGCGTGTCGCGCATCGCCGTCAGGATCTCCAGTCCAGTGCGGCCAGGCATGCGGTGATCCAACACCACCACATCGTATCCGCCCGGGTCCTGCTGAAGCATCGCCAGCACCGAGACACCGTCCGCGCATTCGTCCAGGACGTATCCCGCGTCCCGAAGAAATAGGCTCATCGCCTCGCGGATGACCGCCTCGTCTTCGCCGAACAGGACCCGAATACCACGGGATGATGGGCGACCGGGCGCAACGGTGTTCTGTTCGCCATCCGGACTTTGGGGGGCGGCCCTCGCAGTAAGGAGGTTGGGGACTCGCGGGATCTCGACGCGGAATGCGGCCCCCGCTCCCGGCGTGCTGGAAACGTCGATGCGCCCGCCAAGGGCGTCGACAATGGTCTTGGTGACCCACAGACCAATCCCGATCCCCCTGGACACGGTGCCTTGTGCGGACTTGCCCTGGAAGAATGGCTCGAAGATGCGGTCGATTTGTTCCTGCGGGATGCCGATCCCGTCGTCAGTGATCGTCAGTCGCACGCAATCGGGGTCGTTCGTGACATCCAGCGTGAGCGTGATATGGCCGTTCGTGGTGAACTTATCCGCATTGCGCAGCAGGTTGTACATGACCTGCAGCAGCCGAGTCCGGTCGGACACGATCGCGCCGGGGTCCCCGCAACAGTGCACCGTCAACGTGTTGCCGGGCGCGAGTGTGGCCCGAATGGTGGAGGCCGCCTCGTGGACCAAGTCGCGAATCCCGAACGTGCTATAGGAGAGTTCCAGACCATGGTCCGATTCCGCCTTCGACAGATCCAAAAGTTGCTCGATCAATTCCAGGAGATGGGACGATGCGCTCAGAATCGTGCTGAGGCTGTTGCGAGCGCTGTCTAACCCAGTCCCGCCGCCGATCAAGCGGGCATGCAGGATGATCGCCTGCAACGGCGTGCGCAGTTCGTGACTGACGTTCGCCAGAAACAGCGTCTTGGCGCGATTGGCGCTTTCCGCTTGGTCGCGGGCCTCCTCCAGCGCGCGCGTGCGTTCCGCGACCATGGTTTCCAGCCCATCGGCGTACCGGACCAGGCGTTGGTTGTCGTCGGCAATGCGCTGTCGCATCGCGTCGATCGCCCGGTAGATGAAGTGCACCTCCGACGGACTGCACGCCGCGACTGCCGGGAGGCTGGCATCGCTCCGCAGCGACTGCACCAGCGTCGCCAACGGCGCAAGCATCTTCCTTGAGACGCGGATCAGCGCGAGCGATAACAACAGCGTCACCGCGACGATCTGAACGGCAGCATAAAGGGCGGCATCAAAGCAGGTGCGATAAGCGCGGTCGAGCGAGACGGTGATCCGGATACGACCGAGATCCACTTGCGTGCGCTGACCTTCGTCTAGCGCGGATGGCGCGCCGATCGATTCGGCGGTCACAACCCGCGCGATGGCGAACGTGCGACGCGCCGCCGCCAGGTCCCGCGCATTCCCTACGGCCAGGCGTTCACCTCGCTCGTTGACCACTTCCGCGGATAACACCTCTGGAAACTTCAGGATATTGCTGACGACCGCTTGCGCGTCCTCGGCCGATGCAACGAGCAGGGCATATCGGACATCGCCTGCGAATACCGCAGCGATCTCTTGGGCCGTGCGTTCGCTAAAGATGCGTATCTGGTGCCAGGAAGTCAAAAAGATGATGACCGGGGCGACGAGTCCGATCACGAGGCTGAGCGTAAGGAAGACCTGCAGCAGTTGACGCAGAAAACTCGTGGTGCTCGGGGGCTGGTCATTTGTAGACATCATCGAACTCCTTTTCCTGTGACGTTGGCAGGAAAATACCGATCGCGGTGGCCGTGCGGCCATTGAGCACTGTCTTGACTCCGTTCGCGTACCGAATCCCTTGCCGAGCGCTATCGATCAGGTCGGCGACCGACCGCCCGAGATCGGAATAGTCGTGGGTGACGGCGAACAGCAGGCCGCGGGCGACATAATCCGCCTCGTCGGTAAACACCGGAACCTTTCTATCCCAGCTCGACGCGACGATCTTCGGGAGTAGGATGTCGGCGTTCATGCCGATCACACGACCTTGCAACCAAATTCCGTCTTGGGGACCGGCTTGACGCACCACGGTCTCGACGACCACCGCAGCATCGCGAAGCGTGGCCACCCCGATCGCCTCGAAACGCAGCCGATGCGCCGCAGCTGCGGCCCTGACGGTGTCGATGAAGGACTGCGGAACGTCGTCACGGTGGATCAGCGTGACGACGTTCACGTCCGGCGATAACGCGCGAAGCTGCTGGATGTAGACGTTTGGATCGAGAAACAGTGAAATCCCGCTGCCTGTCTCCTTCGGCAGTTGCCGTACCAGAATAGGAACGACGGGTGCCCTGTTGTAGATCAGGGTCGCCGCGGCGGATGCGTTCTCCCCGACGGCAACCACGGCCTTGCCCTCGCTGTCCAGCGTTGAGCCGGGTAGATCCTCGATCGAACAGACCCCGACTGCGGCATGGGTTCGTTCGCGTAGTCCTCTGACGATTTGGGCGATGACGTTGTCGTCGCGGGATCTCACCTGTGGGTGGACGAGCACCACCGGGGCATCCGCACACGCATCGCTTGATTCGGCGACAGGTCCGGCGCTCGGCAACAGCGCCAACCAGCAGAGCATCGCAAAAACAATGAGACCGGCGGCGAACCGGTTTGTTCCGCGCTCGTGAGCGGCGCTTGGGCGTGTTGACTCCATTCGCCTACCGGTGGGTGGAGATGAATTGGTCCAATCGCGGGATTTGTCGACAATGGCGCGCGCGGGGTCGGCTTAACCTGCCGATGTCCCGCGCTTGGTGCCATCATTGGCGAAGCGTTCGGATCTGGGGGAGCCGGCAGGTCCGGCACCGCGACGTGGAGGAGCCCGAGTCGTCGAGCGCTCGCCGGTCGTTAACAGAGCCAACGGGCGAGCCCTCTGGAACCAACGCCGCAGATCGGGCTATTAGAACGCCGAACGGCGCGGCCAGGCAACCGCCCGGAGCGCCTAGGTTTCGCCGACGGCGGCGACCGCCGCATGAACCTGGCGGATCGCCTCGGGAAGTCCGCCGGCAATCCGTTCGGCCTCGCCGAGACGTCCCGCTTGCAGCGCAGCGCTCAAGGCCCGGAATATTTTCGCCAGTTGCGGCATGCCGGCCTGGGTCATCAGCGTGATCGCCCGGTGGGCGAGTTCGCCGCGTTCTCCTGGTGCGGCGCGGTACGACGCGACATCAAGCAGCGGGGCGACCTCCGAGTCGGGCGCGAGGAACGCGAGCGCGCCCGCCAGGATGCGATCCCGGATCGCCGTCCTCCCGGAGGCCAAGGCCAGCGCCTGCACGGGATCGTAAGGCGGTAGCGGGGCGCGGCTGTGCATGGCGATCGATCAGTCTTCGATGAGGCCCAACTGCCGACACTGACGGTAGATGCGAATATGGGTGGTCGCCCCCAAGATGGCTTTGATTTCCGCAATTTTCTTATCGACATACTTCTTGCCGACCGGCAGCGTGGCGGCGATTTCAGTCGGCGAGTAACCCTCAAGTAACAGGCGCAGGACATCGCCGCGCCGGCCGACCAGCAGGTCCGCCCGCACCTGTTCGGCGGACAGCGTCGTACGTCGGTCAGCGTCCGCGAGGAGTTGGGCCTCCACGTACCGTTGGCCCGCGTGGACGGTGCGGATGGCCTGCCAGAGTTCGCCGGGCAGGACGCCTTTGCTCAGGAAGCCGAGCGCCCCGGCGTCCAGACAGGTGCGGACGATCTGGGCATCCTCATGCGAGGTCAGGCACAGGATCCGCGACGCCGGACTTTGGCGAAGCAAGGCAGCGACAGTCTCGGCCCCGCTCAGCGTGCAGGGTCCACCCTCGTGGTCCGGCATCCGCAGGTCGAGCAAGATCACGTCGGGCGTGAGCGACCGGGTATGACGCACGGCATCGATCCGGGTGCCGCATTCCGCCACCACGTCAACGGCGTCGGGCGCAATGGCACGCAGCAGGTCCGGGAGCGTGCTCCTCAGCAGGGCCTCGTCTTCCGCGATGAGGAGTCTGACGTGCGTTGCCGCGTTCCTGTCGAACGCTGGATGGGTTGGCATGTTCCGAATCTGGCGGCTGTCCGCGTGTTGGGTCGGCGTTGTGTTCCTGCCTCGGTCACGGCCACGGTCATTCTTGACGGCCGTCCTAAGGCCGATGGCGTTGGTGGGGAGGGTGAGTGCGGAATTGGGGAACTGCAAGGCGGCAAAGACGCCTCCAGACCTTCGGCCGTTACGCCAACAGGTTAGCCGCGTAGGTGAGGCACAACACCCAGTTCTGGCAGACGCAGTTCGCCGTAATCTTCCAACGCGCCGGCCCCGCCCCAGCCGAGCGCAGCCTTTCGCCCCACCCATATTGGGGGCATACTCCCGTCCAGTTCTCGTCCAACGGCCCGCCGTATTGATGCATCAGCAATTCGCCCCCGGCATGCGGGTTCTCGTCCGCGATGAAGAGTGGCTGATCCGCCGGGTCGATCCGTCCAGCGATGGCGGTCATCTCCTGCGTTGCGACGGCGTTTCGGACCTGGTTCGTGGACGCGAGGGCCTGTATTTGACTGCCTTGGAAGGCCCCATCGAGATCCTGGCGCCAGAGAAGACCGAGCTGGTCAGCGACAACAGCGACCGCTACAAAGCCAGCCTCCTGTATCTCGAAAGCCATCGTCGGCGCAGCATCCCCAACGATGCGCACATCCATCTGGGCCATCGGGGTGTGATGAACCTGGTGCCGTACCAGCTCGACCCCGCCCTCCAGGCCCTGCGTCAGCCCCGCAGCCGGATTCTCATCGCCGACGCCGTGGGGCTTGGCAAGACGCTCGAGGCTGGGGTCCTGACCACGGAGCTCATCCAGCGCGGGCGTGGTAAGCGCATTCTGGTCATCACCCAGAAGAGTATGCTCACCCAGTTCCAGAAGGAGTGGTGGAGCCGTTTTTCCATCCCCTTGGTTCGGCTCGACTCCCAGGCGCTGGCGCGGGTGCGCAATCGCATCCCCAGCAACCACAACCCCTTCAACCACTTCGACCGGTCCATCATCTCGATGGACACCCTGAAGAACAACCTCGAATACCGCAACCACCTGGGCAACGCCTGGTGGGACATCATCGTCATTGACGAATGCCACAACGTCGCCGCCCGCGCCGCCGAAACCGGCGTGTCGCGCCGGGCCAGGCTGGCGCGGCTCCTATCGTCGCGTTCGGACAGCCTCATCCTCCTCTCGGCCACACCCCATGACGGCTCGGCCCGGAGCTTCGCCTCGCTGATGGCCCTGCTTGATCCCACCGCCATCAGCGACCCGGACGACTACACCCCGGACGACTTCAAGGACAAGGGCCTGGTGATGCGCCGCTTCAAGAAGGACATCCGGGATCAGGTCGCGGCGGATTTCCAGGAGCGCAGGACCACCTGCCTGCGCCATCCCGCCAGCCCCACGGAAGAGGCCGCCTACCGCGCCCTCTTGGACATACCCTTCACCCAATCCGGTCGTCATCAGTCCGGCAAGTCGCAGGAATTGCAGCGTGTCGGGATGCAGAAGGCCATCTTCTCCAGCCCCTTTGCCGCCCTCGAATCCACCCGCAAGCGCCTGGTTCTACTCAAGCGCCAGGAGACGCGCACGGCCGATGAGGAGGAGGAGATCCAGGCACTGGAGCATTTCGCCACCCGTCTCGAGGCAATCGATGCCGGCAACTTCGGCAAGTACCAGCGCCTGATTGCGTACCTGCGTGCGCCCCAAACCGAATCGAGCCCGCAATGGACCCAAGCGGCCGGCGACCGCCTGGTCGTCTTCTCGGAACGTTTGGAGACCCTGCGCTGGCTCTTGGGGCAACTGGAAACGGATCTGGGCCTCAAAGCCGGCCGAGTGGCCATCCTGCATGGCCAGATGCCCGACACCGATCAGCAGGACCTGGTCGAACGCTTCGGCCGTGAGGACGACCCGATCCGCGTCCTCCTCTGCTCCGATGTCGCCGCCGAGGGCCTGAACCTCCATTATTTCTGCCACCGTCTGATCCATTTCGATCTGCCCTGGTCTCTCATGGTCTTCCAGCAGCGCAACGGCCGGGTCGACCGTTACGGCCAGAAACACGAGCCACTGATTACCTACCTCTTCACCGAGACCCAGGTGGAGCGCATCAAGGGCGACTACCGCATCTTGGAGGTGCTTCAGACCAAGGACGAACAGGCCAACTTCAACCTCGGCGACCCCGCATCCTTCCTCAACGTCCATGACCCGGACAAGGAGGTGGACAAGGTGATGGGCTTCATGGCCGACGGGATCTCCGCCGAACAGGTCGCGACCGAACTGGCCGCCAATGCCGTCGAGGACGACAACGAAGGCGATTGGCTGTTGAAACTCTTCGGTGGCGGCGATGGGGCCCCGAAGGCCGAGCCCGCCACCAGCCTCGCGGCCATCCGCGCACCCACCAGTCTCTTCCTGGACGAGTTCGCCTTCGCCAAGACCGCCCTCACCCTCCTGAACCGTGATCGGGAACTGGCCCAATGGTCCGCCGATGAGACCGAGCAGGTCATTCGCCTCACGGCCCCCACCGACTTGCAGGAACGCCTGCGTCAGTTGCCGCGCGAGGTCCAGGACGCCAACCACGTTTACAGCCTCACGGCCAGTGCCGAGCTCATGACCAAGGCCATTGAGGAGGCCCGGCAGGCCCGCGCCGAGGAGGCCACTTGGCCGCGCTGGCATTACCTCTGGCCCCAACACCCGATCATGGAGTGGCTCCTCGACCGGGTGCTGACCAGCTTCGGCCGCCACAAGGCCCCGGTCCTGGTGAGCCCCCATCTGGCGGCCGACGAACGCGCCTTCATCCTCATGGGCCTCATACCCAATCGCAAGGGTCAGGCCCTGCTGGTGGAATGGCGGGCCGTTATCCAACGGCCTGGTGCCAAGCCCTACCTGGAGCCTTACGAAGACTTCATCGCCCGCGCGGGCATCAAGGCCGGCGCCCTCTCCAATCCGGGTCGCCCCTTGGACCTTGCGGCCTTGCAGGCGACCCTCCCGACCGCCGTCGCTGCCATGCGTCACCACATGGTCGAGTGTCAGGGCCACTTCGCCGCCGAGATGCAGGCCCGCCTGGCCGGCACCCTGGCGGACCTCGAGCGTCTGCAAGAGCGCCAGATGGAACAACTGGATCTGCGCCTGGAGAAGCTCGTCGAAGGGGTGCGCCAATCCCGCCGCGCCCAGCGCGGCCGGCAGATTCGCCAGGTCTTCGATGAATACCGGCAGTGGGTCGCGGACACCTTGACCACCGAGCCCGAGCCTTACATCCGTGTCCTGGTCGGCGTCTGGGGCTCGGCTGGCGGCCACTAACCACAGGCAATACCTGATGAAACCCCTGCCCCTGGTAATCGACGAGCAGTCCTGCCCGAGCGTGATGGTCTTATCTGCGGGGGTACCTGCGGACCAATACGCCTTATCCGCATTGTCGGATAGGATGTAGGTGCGACTTCAGTCGCACCTACTTGAGAGTCCACCATGCCCACCCCCGCCGCCGTCCAGACCTATGCAGGCATCGCCAACGAGAATGAGTTCTACAGCGACCACTACCTGGCCGAAGTCTTCAAGGGCGACATCCAGGCTCTAATCGCGCAGTGGCAGGAGACCGAGGCGGCCCAGCCGGGCGATGAGGCCGCCCGCGCGCCGTTCCGTCGCCTGTCGACGCAGGGCCGGGAATGGTTCGCATACCTTGCCCGACTCGACCCGGGCAAGGCAGCAGCGGAGCGTCTTGCCACCCATCTCGCCAGGCATCAGCCGCTCCTGAGCGCCTTGGGCTACCACCCGAATCCCACCCTGGTCGAACTCCATCCCGGCCTACCCGTTCCCGTCTGGCAGGTCTTGGGCGAAGCTGGCAAGCCGCCCCAAATGCTCCTGATGCCGGCCTACAATCCAGACCAGGAGGACGATTCCCCCCTCGACCAGGATCTGGCCCCCAGCCACTTCGGCGGCATTCCCATCCCCGCTGCCTTCGCCGGAATGACCCTGGCCGAGGTCATCTCCGAAGCGGTCTTCGGCGCGGATCAGCCGCCCCGTTACCTCCTGCTGATCGGCCTCGACCAATGGCTGCTGCTGGACCGCTTCAAGTGGCCCAACAACCGGGTACTGCGCTTCGACTGGAACGAGATCCTCGACCGCAAGGACCCGCCCACCCTCCAGGCCGCCGCCGCCCTGCTGCATTGCACCAGCCTGGCGCCCGGCGGTGGCGCCGCCAGCCTCCTGGAGGGTCTGGACGAGAATGCCCACAAGCACGCATTCAGTGTCAGCGAGGACCTCAAATACGCCTTGCGCGAGGCCATTGAACTCCTCGGCAACGAGGCCGCCCGCCAACTGCGCCTCAAGGCCGCCGAGCAGAAAAAGGGCTTCTTCTCCGGCAAGGACCAGCTCGACGCCGCCGATCTCAGTCTGGAATGCCTGCGCCTGGTCTATCGCCTGCTCTTCCTCTTCTACATCGAGGCCCGCCCGGAGCTCGGCTATGTCCCCATCCAAAAGAGCGAGATCTATCTCAAGGGCTACAGCCTGGACCACCTGCGCGACCTGGAGTCCGTCGCACTCGACACCCCCGCCGCCCGTGAGGGTCAGTATTTCGACGCCACATTGCGCCGTCTCTTCAGCCTCATCGCCCAAGGCTGTGGCCCCCGCGCCCAGTTGGGCTTGAACGCCGCCAGCGTCCGGGATGTCTTCAGCCTCGCACCTCTGGACAGTCGGCTCTTCGACGCCGCCGCCACGCCCCTGCTCAACCAGGTAGTCTTCCCCAACCACGTCTGGCAATACGTGATCCGCCGGATGTCGCTGTCCGGCGGTAAAGGGCGGGCCAAGGGCCGGGTGAGCTACCAGTTGCTCTCCATCAACCAGTTGGGCGCCGTCTACGAGGCCCTGCTGTCGTACCGGGGCTTTTTTGCCAACGAAACGCTCTTCGAGGTCCAGCCGGAGCCCAAAAAGGCCAAGGTCGCCGCGGCCGATGAGAACGAGGACGATGACGACGGCGGTCAGGAGACCGGCGGCAACCTGGGCGGTGACCTTATGGACACCGCCTGGTTCGTGCCCGAAAGCCGCATCGGCGATTACAAGGACAGCGAAAAGGTCCATGACCTGGATGAGAACAAACGCCGGCGCCTGCGCCGCTACGAGAAGGGTGCCTTCATCTACCGCCTGGCCGGGCGCGACCGGCAGAAATCCGCGAGCTACTACACCCCCCAGTCGCTCACCCGCTGTCTGGTCAAGTACGCGCTCAAGGATCTGCTCAAAGGCAAGACGGCGGACGACATCCTGGGACTACGGGTCTGCGAGCCGGCCATGGGCAGCGCCGCCTTCCTCAACGAGGCCGTCAACCAACTGGCCGAGAAATACCTGGAGCTCAAACAAATCGAGCTCGCCCGACGCATCCCGCACGAGCAGTATCCGCTGGAGCTGCAACGGGTCCGCATGTATCTCGCCGACCGCAACGTCTTCGGTGTAGACCTCAACCCGGTCGCGGTGGAGTTGGCCGAGGTCTCACTGTGGCTCAACGCCATCTATGGTGAACCCGCCACGGATGCGGACGGCAACCCCCGGCCGCCCCAGCCCGCCCGGGTGCCCTGGTTCGGCTACCAGCTCTTCTGCGGCAACAGTCTCATCGGCGCTCGCCGCGAGGTCTATGCCGCCGGGCGCCTGCGCCCGCGTGTCAAACCCGCTTGGCACGAGGAGGCTCCGCGCCGGCTGGACCCCCTGTCATTACTCGCCTGTCCTGCGGGCGGCAGAGGGGCCGGGGGAGAGGACTCTAGTTCCGGCCGCCGCCCCGACGAGATCTACCACTTCCTACTCCCTGACCCCGGCATGGCCGCTTATGGCGACAAGGTCGCCAAGTCACTCTACCCGGAGGACTTCGCCCGCCTCAAGGACTGGCGCCGCGCCTTCTGCCAACCCCTGGAAGACCACGAGATCGCCCGCCTGCAGCAGCTCTCCGCCGCCATCGACCGCCTCTGGGCCGAGCACGGCCGGCAGATGGCAGCGGACCGCGCCCGCACTGAGGATCCCTTGTCCATCTGGCCCGCCGATTCGGCCAGCGACGCCGGGACTGCCAGCTCCCGCGCCCAAAAGGAGGCCATCCGCGCCGCCGGTCTGCTCAACGAGGACGGCGCACTTGCCACCCCCTACCGGCGCCTGAAGCTCGTCATGGATTACTGGTGCGCACTCTGGTTCTGGCCCATCACTCAGTCCGCCAGCCTGCCCAGCCGCGAGCAATGGTGGATGGAGGTCGGGGCGATCCTCGAAGGCAACATCGTCGATCTCTCGCCCCAGCCGGGGTTCGATTTCTCTCCGCCGCCGCTGCCTGAGGTTCTGTTGCTGGAGGTCCAGCCGGACCTCTTCGGTGCGGTGCAGCCGGAGCTGACTCTGGCGGCCAGAGCCCCGAACCTGCATGACAAGTACGGCCAACTGCGCATTAGTAAGCTGCGCGAGCATTTCCCACGTATCCGCCAAGTGGAGGCCATCGCTGCCGGGCGGCGCTTTCTCCACTGGGAGCTGGCGTTTGCTGATGTCTTTGCACATCACGGCGGGTTCGACCTGGCCTTAGGCAATCCGCCCTGGCTGAAGGTATCTTGGGAAGAGTCGGGTGTGCTGGGTGAGGCCCACCCCATATTCGCTATTCGCAACCTCTCAGCTAGTACCGCAGGATGAAAGTCCTCATACCGTTTGTGAAGAATACGTTGTAAAATACAAATATTCCTCATCTGTTTCGGTTTTTTGCGATGCCCCTGCTTTGTGCTGCCCCTGTCCCCGTCACTG
>Ga0247837_1002247_pt1 | contig 37212 bp, 29 predicted proteins | sample LaCtaG_2_FD_187115 | JGI IMG/M metagenome (GOLD analysis project Ga0247837, IMG submission 187115) | Freshwater microbial communities from meromictic Lake La Cruz, Castile-La Mancha, Spain - LaCruzMarch2015_14.5m | ecosystem: Environmental > Aquatic > Freshwater > Lake | place: Spain: Castile-La...
TCTCCGCTACGCTCCGAGGCCAGCCGAGCCTTGCGCTCCAGAGCAAAAAAATCGGGGCTTGCCAGAACGCCCCGCAAAGGAAAAAAAGAAAAGAATTGCCAGCCATCCAAAAATCTCCTATCACAGCTCCCGTCAACCAGCCCTGCAGAGTTTTAACATTTTAACGGAATAAAAAATCTCCCCGTAAAGGAATCTTTTACTACAGGAAACAGCGAGGTTTCCCGAAGGGACTTGCCAAGTTATCTTATGCGCTGGTTACTGGTTGACAAGTTACAAGGGGAAGTAACTCCGCGTGGATCAGTCAGAGTCTGTCAAAAAATCATCGGTTTTGCGGCTCGGGGCAGAGAATGTCGGATGCGAAGCTGCGGGAAGGTATCGGATTTCCAGCGGCGGCCTGTGGCTGGACGCTGATTTCTCGGAAGATGAAAAATCCTCAAAACGGAATAGGTGTAGGGGTCGCGAAACAAACACCAAGTCGGGGTGCGGGGTAGAAGTCTAAAGAGTCTTGAAAGCGCAGGCTGTTATTCCTTTGAATGGTAGTAGGAGAAGCCTGTGAGAATGCCTTCGCTGGCGAGTTGAGAGAGGAATTCGTATGGAACTCCGAGTTGCTGCATTCTCTGACTCATGCCGATTTGGTGCGGGGCGGCGAGGTTGTGCACACGATCCATTTTCTTCTCAATCATGTGAATCTCGGCTTCTGAGAGCGGGTATTTGCATTCTGCTAAAAAGGCCAGAACATTAGGGGGAAAAGTGCCCCCCCCTTTCGTTGTAGAGATGATGTTGATCCTACGGCGATTCGCTCGGCCAAAAAAATAGTAAAACAAATAAAATGAGAGATTTGCAAACTGAAAAATAAATTTTATGGCTTTGAATATACTTAATTATGTATAAATATACATATATTCCGTCGGTTTAAAAATAGTGTTTTTTAGCTGTCCATTTTAGTAATAGCCGGGGTAAATATCCTTACGGTAAGGATTCCTTCAAGACTGGGCAGTTCCAGCGAACAATGCGGCGAGATTTGATCGATTCCAGAGTCCTCGATGAGCTATTTCAGAGACGGAGGTCATTCATCGAAACGCATCATAATCGTGCAAAGATTTAAAACGCTGGACATGTTTAATTTATAACTGGATATTAGTGTCATAAATTATTTAATGTATTGGAAACAAGGCTTGTAGATGCCGCAATGCAGTCAATTTCAAATTTTAACAAACCATCGAAGCTGTTGACGATGGTTGTGCGGGCTGGGTAGGGGGCTTTGAACGCGGAGGCGTAAAGCCGGTTGAATTCGGCAAGGTCCTCGCGTTTGTCCACATAACAACGGGTCTGCACGACCTGCTCCAATACAAACCCGGCGCTGGATAGAACCTTGCGGAGGTTTTCCATGGAGCGGTGGAATTCGCCTTCAAAGGTGTCGTTCACGATTTTTCCTTCAGCATCAACCGAGGCTTGTCCGGAGACGAAAAGCAGGTCTCCTACCCTAACGCAGGGGCTGAAGGGAAGATTGGAGACGGGAGTGGAGGAATCGCGAGGATGGGTTATAGGTGTCATAGGTTTAGGCAATTTTTACCTTGCGGCCGCATGTTAGGGAATGTAAACAAAAAATTCCGTTAAACAAAAAATTTGTTTTGAATACCAAAAAATCAAATCTTGATCTGATCGATATCCACAACCATGTGGGAGTGGATTTGTTGTTTTACCTCAATGGCCACCATCCCTACGCGCAGAGTTGGCTTGTGCTGGCCAAGGAGGCCGAGGCGAATGGCATCGGGATGTTGGGCGTCTTTCCGATGGTGAGCCACTTGGCGCTCGGGATCGAAGGCATGCGGCGGGGTGTCGTGGATCCGGCTGGCGCTCTGGAGGCAGTCCCGTATGAATTCGAAAACCGCCGCCTCGTCTCCGAACTCGCCATGTTTCCTGACTTGGCCGACCGCGCCATTCCGGTCTGGATGGTGGATCCCGGCAGGTCTTCCATCTGGCAAATCGCGGGCTTGCGGAAATTGCGGGAGACCGCCGTGTGTCGCATGCTGAAAATTCAGGGAACGATCATCCAATCCAAGGTAACCGAATTACTGCGCAGCGGGGAGTGTTTCCTCGACCTCGCGGAGGAGTGGAATGTGCCGTTCATCATTCATAGCAGTGTTCATCCTGATGATCATTGGTCGCAGGTTTCCGACATCCTCGAAATCGCCCGGCAGCGGCCTGGGGTTCGTTTTTGCGTCGCGCATTCCTGCCGGTTCGACCATGCCGGACTGGACCGGGTGGCGGAGTTGCCGAACACTTGGTTCGATTGTTCTGCGCACCGCATCCACTGTATGCTCGCGGCCAAGGACGACCCTGCTGTGGCTCCCTCAAACCGGCGTTTCCCGGCGGACTACCGCGACACGAGCGCCGTTCTCGCCAAACTGGCCGAGACCTATCGAGACAAACTTTGCTGGGGGAGCGATTCCCCGTTCTACAGCTATGTGGACGACAAAATCCAGTTGCTCAGTTCGTATCCCGAAGAGGTTGCAGATTTGATGGCGCTGCCCGAGAATGTCCGGATGCGCGTGGGGCGGAGAAACAGTCTGGCACTTCTCGACGGAAAAAAATGACCCCGTTTGACCTCTCCGGACATCAGGCGTTGGTGACGGGTTCCACCCGAGGAATCGGACGCTCTCTGGCACTGGGATTGGAGCAGGCGGGCGCAGAGGTCCTGCTTCACGGACTTCCCTGCGGGGAGGATTCCTGCCCGGAGGCGCTTCGCGAGGACTTGTGCGAGCCGGGTGCCCCCGAGCGCTTGATGGCGAAGGCGCTCGAGGCTAAACCGCTTTTGGACCTGCTTGTCTGCAACGCAGGGGGATTTTTCGATGTGCCGTTTTCCGGGATGGATCGGGCGCGCTGGGAAAAAACCATGCGTCTTCATCTTGAGGCTCCGTATTTTCTCATCCAAGCGTTTGCCCGTTCCCTCGAGGCGTGTGGCAAGGGCGGCGCGGTGGTGATTGTCGGATCGACCAACGGATTCCTCGCCGAGGCGGACTCGACGGCCTACGACACTTCCAAGGGTGGCTTGGTGATGATGACCCGCACCCTCGCTGTGGCGCTGGCCCCGCTTGGGATCCGAGTGAACAGCATTGCGCCGGGACTCGTGCGGACGCCTCTGACCTCGGGATGGATGGATCGCGATCCGGAGAAGGTGGCCGAGTATGAGAGAAAAATTCTCGTCGGCCGAATCGGCGAACCCTCGGATTGCGCCGGCCCGTGCGTGTTTCTTTGCAGTCCGGGCGCCGGTTACATGACCGGTCAGACTCTCGTGGTCGATGGGGGGCTGACGATCACTCAAATTTGAAACCATGAAACGATTGATCGCCGATTTAAGAACTCCCGCCGTGTTGATCGAAGCGGGAAAACTCGAAGCCAATCTTCGCGCCATGCAGGACTGCTGCAATGCGGAGGGGGTCGAGTTGTGGCCGCACTGCAAGACCCACAAGATGGTGCGGGTGCTCAAGCGCCAACTCGAGTTGGGCGCGGTCGGGGCCACCGTGGCGAAAATCTCCGAAGCCGAGGCCTTGCTGCCCTCGGGGGTTCGGAATGTTTTCATTGCCTACTCACTGGTCGATCCGGCTCTCGCTCCGAGGTTGGCGGCCTTGTCATCGCATCTCGACCGTCTCGTTCTGGCAGTGACATCGCCTTTTCAATTCGCGGCCCTCGAAAAGCTGCTCGATGCGGCGGGAATCCATGCGGAGGCTCTGCTGGCGGTCGATACGGGGCTCGGCCGCGAGGGGGTGCGAACTCTGGAGGCTGCCAGAAGTCTCGCCGATAAAATCCGGAAATGCCCGCGACTCGATCTGATCGGGATTTATACCCACGAAGGCCATGCTTACGGGGTGGCTGCGGATTCCGTAAAGGCGGCTGTCGAAAAAGTTCACCAGCGCCTGCTGGAGTATCGTGAGGTCGTTGGCGGCAACCTTCCTCTGTGGCCCGGTTGCAGCGTGACGGCCAAACTCATGGCCGGCCGGGAAGGAGTGCGGGTTGTTCGTCCGGGGAGTTATTGCTTCGGGGATCTTTATCTTACGGAGTCAACCAGAGTGATGCCTGCAGATGCGCCGGCGCTCACGGTGCTTTCCACGGTGATCGATCATCCGGAGCCGGGATTAGCTCTTATCGATGCTGGGTCGAAGGTCCTCAGTCCTGACAAACTTGCGAACGGAATCTCCGCAAGGGAGGTTGGAAATTTTGAAATCCGGATTACACGCTTAAGCGAGGAACATGGCTTCGCCTCGTTGCCGACGGGGTTCCTGCCGACAATTGCTGGGCGTTGGAGATTTGTCCCGGCCCATGTGTGTCCGGTGGTGAACCTGGCGTCTGAGGTCCATCTCGTCGATGGCGACGATATTCTTGAGACCTGGTGCGTCGAGGCGAGGGGATGCTACACATGACATTCGAGCCTTGGATTTCGGTCGGCGGAACGCTTTGCGAGAACCCGCTCTGGGACTTGCAGGTCGGTCGTGTGCTTTGGACGGATATCGAGAGCGGACGGGTGTTTTCCTGTGGCTTGGATTCCAACAAGCCGGAGTTGCTTTACCAAGGTCCAACCGTGGGCGGGTTCACAATGCAGAAGGACGGAACGCTGCTTCTCTTCCGTGAATCGGATGTGTGCTGTCTCGGAGCGGATGGAACAGTGGCGAAATTGTTCGATTTCCGGCACGAGGGATCGAAGCGCTTCAACGATGTGGTGGCCGACCCGATGGGCCGTGTTTTTGCTGGCACGATTGGCAGGGGCGGGGGATCGGGCGGGCTCTTTCTTTTCGAGCGTGATGGATCGTATCTAATGGTTGCGGATGGAACCGATTGTTCAAATGGGCTCGGATTTTCTCCCGACTGTTCGACGCTGTATTGGACATGCAGCACTCGCCGCGTGATTTTTGCATTCGATTATGCGAGTGCACAAGGGCGGTTAGGCAACCAGCGTGTATTTGCAATGGCAGGGGAGGGCGATGGAATCCCGGACGGTCTGGCAGTGGATGAGGAAGGGAATATTTATTCGGCGCGATGGGGAGCTGCGGAGTCCGGCGTGGTTGTTTATGACCCGCGTGGCATCGAAATCCTCAGAGTCCGGCAACCTGCCAAGGCGATCACTTCTCTCTGCTTTGCGGCTTCGACGCTGGACTGTCTTCTCGCCACTGCGGCGTCTCATGAAGACGATCCTGAGAGACGGCATGATGTTTTTCGAATGGATGGGTTTTCCGCCCAAGGTCTGCCCGAGCACCGCTCAGACATTTCCATATTCCCCCATTTAAGATGAAACAAAAAAACAATTATAAAAAAATCTTTATAAGCGGTTTGTTTCACGAGACAAACACCTTTGTTGAAAAGAGGTCCACCTGTCTTCATGATTTTCAAGTGCGTCAGGGCGATGAGCTTTTTGGATGTCTTGGCGACGAATCGCCCATGGATGGCTTTTTGCAGGCGGCTGCGGATCACGAGTGGGAAGTGGTGCCTGGAGTGGATTGGCGTGCCATGCCTTCGGGACCCGTAGACAACGGGATTTTTGAGGAATTTTGGAACGGGTTTCGTCCCCGGTTCGAAGCCGCGCTGGCCTCGGGTCTCGATGCCATTTTCCTTGTTTTGCACGGGGCGATGGCCACGACCCGGTTTCCCGATGCCGAAGGCGAGTTGCTTCGCCGGATTGGCGAAATGTCTCCCTTGCCTTTGGTCGCCGTGCTCGACCTTCACGCAAATGTGAGCCCCGAAATGGCCCGATATTGCGATGCGTTGGTGCCCTACCGGAAAAACCCGCACACCGATGCCAAGGAGGCGGCGGTGCGCGCGGCAGGCATTCTCGACACTCTTCTTGCGGCCAAAAACAGGGGTGTCATGGCTTACGCCCACTCCCGCATCATGCTGGCCCCGCCGGACACTGGCACGAATGCCGACCCCATGAAATCCCTGCTGGAAATCGCCGGGCGCGCGCAGCGGGAATTGGGATTTCTGGAGGTTGGAATCGCCGCAGGATTCGCCCATGCGGATACTCCCGACTCGGGGCTTTCATTTTGGGTGCTTGATACAAAACCGAATCCCGCAGCAGAGCTCGTTTTAAAAACACTCTGTGATGAGGCCTGTCGACTTTGTGTTGGACTTGCGCCTCGGGAGATTTCCATTGATGAGGCAATCGACGCTGCGATTGCAGCGGGGCGTTTTCCCGCGATACTGATCGAACCTGCCGACAATATTGGTGGGGGCGCCTCAGGAGATGGCACCACTATTTTGCGTCATTTAATCCAACGGAATGAAGGACCCTCCTGCGTCGTCATTAACGACCCCGAATCCGTTGTCCGGTTACAAAATCTCGAGCCTGGCGGGCAAGCGACGCTTTCGCTCGGAGGCAAGGGTTTTTCGGGCGATCCGGGTCCCTTGGAAATTTCCGTTGAGTTGCTTGGCTTGAGCAACGGGCGTTTTGAACTCGAGGATGTCCACAGTCATCTCGCCTCAATGTGCGGCACCCGGATCGACATGGGCCCCTCCGCAGTGGTCCGACACGGCCGGGTGACCATTCTGCTTACAAGCCGGGCTACGCCGCCCTTTGACCTTGGCCAACTGAGGAGCCAAGGCATCGAGCCCAAAGATTTTCATTTCATTGGTGTGAAGGCGGCGGTTGGCCATAAGCAGGCCTACGACCCCATCACTGCGACGAGTTTTTGTGTTTCCACGCCGGGGCCCTGCTCGAGTGATTTGCCTTCTTTGCCCTACCGCTACATCCGCCGCCCGATCCACCCGTTGGACAAAAGCTAATTTTTCCCAGTGAGTGAACGCCCCAATCGCATCCAGTCTGCCTCTTCGGATAAAATCGCCGAACTCCAACAAACGCTCGGTGAGAGGATCCAATCCGACCTTTTGACCCGGAAGCTCTATGCAACCGATGCCTCGGAATACCAGGAACTCCCCTTAGCGGTCGCTTTTCCGGAATCGGAAAAGGATGTCGCCACATTGATCCGCTTCGCCTCGCAGACTCGAACATCGCTGATTCCACGAACGGCGGGCACCTCGTTGGCGGGGCAGGTCGTGGGCTCGGGAATCGTGGTGGATTGCGGCCGGCATCTGCACAAAATCGTGAGATTGGATGTCGATGCGCGTCGGGTGGTCGTTCAACCCGGCGTGGTGAGGAACGAACTCAATCATTTTCTGCGCTATCACGGGTTGCTGTTTGGGCCCGAAACCTCCACCGCCAATCGCGCGATGATCGGCGGCATGGTGGGTAACAATTCCTGTGGATCGAACTCACTCGTTTATGGCTCGACGAGGGAACATCTCGTCTCCGCGCGAGGATTTTTGAGCGACGGATCGGAGGTGGTCTTCGGCGCGCTGGATCGTGCACAGTTCGAGCAAAAATGCGAATCCGCCTTCGACACGCTGGAGCGGCGAATTTACCGGGAGTGCCGTGACCTGCTTTCTGATCCCCAAAACCGGAGGCTTATCGGGGAGAACTTTCCGAAAAGGAGTATACCGAGACGAAATACCGGCTACGCCCTCGATCTTCTGATGGACTCGAATGTTTTCGATCCGGACTCCGAGAAGCCGTTCAATCTCTGCCGCCTGATCGCGGGCTCGGAGGGGACATTGTTTTTCGGGGTGGAGTTCGAGCTTTCCTGCGATCCCCTGCCTCCGCCCAACGGTGCGCTCCTCTGCGCCCACTTTAAAAAACTCGACGAGGCGCTAAAAGCCGTTCTGCACGCCCTGCCACATTCTCCCTATGCGGTGGAATTGATTGATCGCCACATCCTCGAGGCTACACGACGCAACCACACACAACGCGCGAACCGGTTTTTTTTGGAAGGCGACCCCGCCGCCGTTTTGGTCATCGAACTCCGCGCCGATGTGGAGCTCGAGTTGGGTTTCTCCCTGGAGACCCTTGTTTCAACGCTCCGCGCCAATCGGCTCGGGTATGCCTACCCCATTTTGCGCGGTGGCGATCAGGAGAAGGTCTGGGATTTGAGGCGCGCCGGGCAGGGATTGATGAGCAACATTCCGGGCGACGCCAAGCCCCGTGAGGTCGTCGAGGACACGGCGGTCGATGTGCGTGATTTGCCCGAATACATCTCGGAATTCCAGTCGATCCTCCTTGAGAAATACCGAATGGATTGCGTTTACTACGCGCACGCAGGTTCCGGGGAACTCCACACTCGTCCGCTCTTCAACCTCAAAAGCGAAGAGGGATTGAAGGCCTTTCGAGGCATCGCTACCGACATCGCAGCGTTGGTGAAAAAATACCGCGGCTCGCTGAGTGGAGAGCATGGCGACGGACGGTTGAGAGGCGAGTTCATCCCCTTCATGGTGGGTGCTCCGTGCTACGAAATGATGCGTCGCATCAAGCGGGTGTTCGATCCTGATGGCATCTTCAATCCGGGAAAAATCATCGACGCGCCTCCCATGGATTCGAGCCTGCGATACGGCCCGGGCCACCCCGATCCCAAGGTGGAAACGATCTTCGATTTTTCCAAGACCCAAGGAATCCTGCGGACGGCCGAGCAATGCAACGGATCCGGGGATTGCCGCAAGGGAGCGCTTGCGGGCGGTGTCATGTGCCCGAGTTATATGGCAACGCGAAATGAAAAGGATACCACACGCGCACGGGCCAATATCCTCCGACACGCTCTCACCCACCCGAAGAACGCGCTCCATCCGTTGGCGGACGGGGATGTGAAAGATGTGATGGATTTATGCCTGTCCTGCAAAGCTTGCAAGTCGGAGTGCCCCTCCAATGTGGACATCGCAAAGCTCAAGGCGGAATTTTTGCAGCAGTGGTATGACGCCAAAGGAGTGCCGCTCCGGTCGTGGTTGATCGGAAATTTCACGCGAACCGCCCGCCTCGCATCGCTGGCTCCGTGGGTTTGGAATTTTCTTTTTGGAACGCCTCCCCTGCGTCGCCTGCTCAATCGCCTCACAGGCTTTCATCCCGAGCGCACGATCCCGCTTATTCCAAAGGAAACTCTGGCTTCATGGTATAGGAAGCGAAAATCCGCTCCAGGTGCGCACAAGGTTTTTTTGTTCTGCGACGAGTTCACGAATTTCCAGGATGTGTCTATAGGGCAAAAGGCGATCCTGCTTTTGGAGCGTCTCGGATACGAGGTTGTGATCCCGGATCACCTGGAAAGTGCGCGCACTTGGCTTTCCAAGGGGTTTCTCCGCAAGGCCCGGAAAATCGCTATCGAAAATGTCCTCCGGCTTGCACCCGTTGTTTCAGCGGAATCGCCACTCATTGGAATCGAGCCCTCCGCTATCCTCAGTTTTCGGGACGAATATCCCGATTTGGTTCCCGCCGAACTCCGCGAGGCCGCTCAAGCGTTGGGACAAAACACCCTTCTCTTCGAGGAGTTCATTGCCCGGGAATATGAAGCCAAGCGAATCTCTGTGGAGAGTTTTTCACAGAAGGCGCGTGTCGTTCACCTGCATGGCCACTGCCATCAGAAGTCGTTGGCATCGATCTCTCCGAGCGTTGTGGCCTTGGGAATCCCGCCCAATTACACCGTTCGAATCATCCCTTCTGGATGTTGTGGAATGGCCGGATCGTTCGGTTACGAGCAGGAACATTTCGAGACCTCCATGAAGATTGGGGGACTCGTTCTTTTCCCTGCGGTCCAAGAAACGGCGCCGGGCGATTTGATTGCCGCCCCCGGCACCTCCTGCCGGCATCAAATCAAGGACGGCACAGGCCGCGAGGCCTTGCACCCCGCAGAGGTTCTTTTCGATGCCCTTGCTTGATTCGGGCTTGTTTCCGGTCAGTGCCGAGTGCCCCGTTGGCAAACAACTCGCTGCCAATTTTCCCTGTCGTGAAACGAGGCGCGAGGTAACGGGGAAGTAGAGGACAAAACAGGCTTCGAGACCGAGTCGGAGTAATCGTAGCGACCAAAATGCAAATCCAATGCCACTCCGGCCAGGGATTCGGAGGAATTTCCCGGGCGAGGGAGTTTAACTTGTCCGGAGACCCTCCAGCCTCCTGAAATCGATTGAACTTTATGTTTCGAGGAGTCCTCTAAAATGGCAAAAGCCTCGACGCCTCCCGAGGATTTGAGGTCAATGGTTGCCAAAGGGCGCGGCCAGAGAAGTTGCAGGATGACGCTATTTGGAGAGTAGTGGTATTCAACATATGACGGGTCGTTTTCAACTCCTGCGAAGAATTCGAGGGTGTCACCGAGTAAATACAGCATTTCGTTGCGCTTTTTGGCATCAGTGAAAATCCGGCTGTCCTCCAGCTTGGCATCAAAACAAAACCTGTCCCCGGACCAGCCGATGCGCACTTCACCTGAGCAGAATCCCTCGCTAGGAGATGGCAACCACGATTGATTGAAACGCAAAACTGGCGAATCCTTAAAAATTTCCTCGGCGGATTGTTTACGGGAGATGTCATAATCCGGTAGTTCAGGGCAATTCATTGGGTAAAATCATTCGATGTGAACGGCGGATGGTTTAATCCCACTCGAACATAACTGTATGCTTGAGAAATGTGCGGGCACATGAAATTGCGAATTCAGATGAAAAGTGGCTCGATGTGATTATTGAGCAAATTTGCCCGAACCCGCTGCCCAATGGCATCGGAATTCTTCTCCAAAGCAGTTGTGAAACGACTTCCCAATTGAGCCGCAATTTTAAACGAAACGTGCAGAAACTGGCGCAGTTGGGGATCGTAACTTGCGCAGGATTGGTTGTGCTCAACTCTCTTTACGAAATCCTCCGCAGTCCATGCTGCGACTTGCCCTGGAGTGGGCAAAGCAGAGAGATCGATATCAACTACGGGTTTATAAGGGCTTATCAATTCTTCGGCTCGAGCGAGTGATTTTGTGAGGATTTCCTTGGCGATATCAAGCCCTTCGCCACCGGCTTGGGCAAGGCCGGTCAATTCCTCAAGCCAAGTGGTGCCAGCTGTCTTCAGATGCAGGCCAGCGTTGTGTTTTTTAACCAAGCGGCGGATCACTGGGTAAAGTGAGAATTTGTCACTGCCGGAATGGACGCTGATCTTCAATGTGTCCGGAAGTCCAAAGCGTCCGACGGCATGGGCGACCACAGCAAGATCAGCGTCGAACTCTCTCTCAAATGAGGCGAGGTCGCCGACATAATCCACCCCCTTGTTGAAACGTCCTGTAAATTTCGGCGCAATCGTCTGGGCGGGAATTTGCTCTTCGGAAATCATGGCAAGAATGAGGAGAAGTTCGGAAGGCGTCTGTGGCGCATCGGTTTCATCCACGGAAACCTCGATTGCAAAATCACTCTGTGGTTTCTGTGCGGCGATGTGTCGGTAAATCCGACCTGCCTCTTTGATAGAGCAAAGAAACTTATCAGCCGTGCGCTCCAAATCGCTGGATGTCACCTCGACCGGCTGCGTAAGACTCGGCAGGTGGTGACTTCCAATCAAAGCGGAATTTTTTTCTATAAACCGTCTTTTCTCCTCTAATCTCGGTGGGTGGCCTGAGTAATCGGCAACATCAATGGTAAAAAAATCGCTGTAGGCGATGAACCCATCGACCGTTTGAAGGTTGATGTGATCTGCATCCACGAAGTATGGCGCTGTCCACCCCAGTGACTTGACCGCGTTGTCGGCTTCGTCCCGCAGGCTTTTGGGAGCTGTGCCTATGAGGGTGTGCTCCCTGTTGGATTTGTTCCAAACCGGGTGGACCATCGCACCGCGTTCGGAGGCGGATAAAATAGCCGAGAGTTGAGCTGAGCCTTGGTGACCAAAACGGTCACCCATTCCCAATGTGAAGCGAGGTAGTTTTTTCATTTATAAATGGCAGAGTGGACTTCAATTTTACGGATACAGACCGCGTGCAAGTTTGGCCTCGATCACCTTTTGAATACAGATTGCCAGCGCGGCATCGCGGTTCCAGAGGGTATGGCGTTTTCCATACTGAAGCACTTCTTGGAAGGATTTTGTAAGAATCCGGTAGAGACGGTCGTTCACTTCGACGTCACTCCAAGAAAAATTCTGAGTGTTTTGAACCCATTCGAAGTAGGATGCAATGACGCCGCCCGCGTTGCAAAGAATGTCAGGGAGTAGAAATATATCTGAGTTGCGGAGGACGTCGTCTCCTGAGGAGGTGGTTGGCCCATTGGCCCCCTCGGCGAGGATTCGACAACGGAGGCGCGGTGCGTTCTCCCCGGTTATCTGAGCTTCCAGCGCGGCCGGGATGAGGACGTCACATTCGAGTTCCAGAAGATCTGCATTGGTAATTGGGTCTCCTTCGCTAAATCCGAAAACTCCTCCCGATTGGGCCACATGGTCAACGAGGGCAGGAATGTTAATGCCCGAAGCGGAGTGTATCCCGCCTGTGTGGTCGGTGACTGCGAGGACTCTCACACCCAAGGAGGCGAGGGCAAGCGCAGCAGGGGAGCCTACATTGCCAAATCCTTGGATAACGGCGCTGGCGCCGTTGAATGGTATTTTGAGGAGTTGCATGGCTCGGCTGGCCAGAAAAGCGACTCCTCGTCCCGTGGCCTCGCGGCGGCCAACGATGCCGCCGAGGATAACTGGTTTTCCGGTCACCACGCCCGGTGTGCCATGGCCAACAGCAATGCTGTAGGTATCCATCATCCAGCCCATGAGTTTCTCGTTGGTGCCGATATCCGGTGCCGGAATATCGATCTGCGGACCAATGAAAGGAACAAGTTCTTGGGTATATCGGCGTATGAGACGCTCGATCTCACCTTCGCTCATGGTTAGCGGATCGCAGGCCACCCCCCCCTTGGCGCCGCCAAAGGGGAGTCCTGTGAGAGCGCACTTCCAACTCATCCACATCGCCAGTGCTGCCGTTTCACCAAGTGTGACTCCTGGGTGCAAGCGGATGCCACCTTTTGTCGGGCCGAGGGCAAGGTGATGTTGCACGCGGTAGCCCTCGAAGCTCCGTGTGGATCCGTCATCCATACGCACAGGCACCTGGACAACGAGTGCGCGTTTAGGAAGCCGGATGCGCTCGCGGGTGTCTTTAGGAACGTCAAGCCACTCGCAGGCCCTCTCGTATTGGGAGTTGGCGATTTCAAATACAGGTGACTCGTAGATGGACTTCATGGGTTTCAGTGAATCATCATTTTTCAAGTCGCCGGAATTTCAAAGTCACTCCGCACTCAAATCTGGAAGATCGATGCCAAAGGCTTCGCCAACATTTGTGGAAAAGAGCGCGTGGGCTCGATGCGCCGGGAGGTTAAGCCAGAGTTGGATATTCTCGACACCTTCGTCTGGAGCAAGGCTTGATCCGGCGAAGCAGGTTTGACCTGGCTTGCGCACGACGCGGTCCGCTCCTACCTTGACTATCGTATTGGCAAGGCGGTAGCGGCCCGGGGGAGCACCGGCAGCGGACATGCAATCTGTGGTAAATAAGGCTTTTCCCTCGGGTTTCGCTCGGAAGAGGTTTTTTAGTGTCGTTGGCGGAAGATGAATTCCGTCGGGAATAAAAAAGGCAACGAGTTCGTCGCGCGCGAGGAGGCGGTGGATGACGTTTTCGTGACGATGGAGAGTCTGGGGAACACCATTCCCAAGGTGAGTGCAAAAGCGGGCTCCCGCATCGATCGCTGTGTCAATTTGTGATTCAGATGCGTTGGTGTGTCCGAGCGACACAAAAACCCCACGCGCTACAAGTTCACGGATGACGGCCGATGACTCCGGCCATTCGGGTGCAAGGGTGAGAAGGCGGATGTTGCCGTTCGCAGCTTTCTGGAGGATGTCAAAGTCCGCGATTGAAGGGGGGCGCACCCAACGCAAGTCGTGGGCTCCGATATACCCAGGCTCCCGCGAAATCCACGGACCTTCGAGGTGATAGCCGCAAACGGAATCCGAGATCGATTGGGATGCGGAGCGGAGTCGTTCGAGATTTTCAAATTTTCGTTGAAGGGATTCGATGTCATCGGTGATCAACGTCGGAAAAAAACGGTGTGTTCCGTGAAGAGCAAGGGCGGCGGTTGCGCGCTCCATTTCCTCTCTGGAGAGGTGCGGATTTTGAAAGTCCACCCCGCCAAATCCATTCACTTGGATATCGAATAGGCTCTTCACAGAAGCGAGGCGGAAGATTTGTCCAAGAAGCACCAGCAGGCCGGGTGCTCCTGGAGAACCGAGGCCGGGTGGACTGGCGTAACTTCTCCGAAGACACAATCATGAACGGCCTGAGCCTTCCGTAAATCGGGAACCGTGCAGATAACGGCTGTAGATTTGAGGATTTGCTGGATTGACATGGAGATCGCTTGTTTCGGGACATGCTTGAGAGAAGGGAACCAGCCTTCGCCCATTTGTTGTTTTCGGCAGGCCTCATCAAGATTCACAATGATGTAGGGTGATTTTGTCTGAAAGTCCGCAGGAGGATCATTGAAGGCTAAGTGACCATTCTCACCAATGCCGGCAAAACAGACATCGATCGGATGCTTGCGGATAAGCGCGCCGATGCGGCGGCATTCCGCCGCAGGATCGCCCTCGCCGTTGATGTAGTGGAAGGCCGCGAGAGGTAGTGGAAGCTGGGAGACGAAACGCTCCCACAGGTATTTCCGGAATGAGGCGGGGTGTGTGATCGGCATGCCAACATATTCATCCAAATGGAACGCTGTAACGCGTGTCCAATCGATGCCCTTGGCGGCAACCAGGTGGCAGAGTGTCTCGAACTGGGATGCTCCCGTTGCGACGATGATTTTCGCATGGCCGCGCTTGCGAATGGCGTCGCGGATGAGGCGTGCGCCGAGGTCTGCCGCTTTTGCGCCCGCCTTGTCCTTGTCTGGGTGAATGGATGTTTTGATTTGGGATTTCATATGAGAGTGGGAGCATAGGCTTCGGCAGTCACGGGATTGACGAGGCGGCCAATGCGCTCGATCTCGATCGTGACGGAATCTCCTGGTTTGAGCCAGCGCGGGGGCTTTGAGGCCATGCCGACTCCGTGCGGGGTGCCGGTGAGAATGACTGTTCCTGGGACGAGTGTGGTGCTACCGCTGAGGAATTCTATGAGGGTCGGAACATCGAAGATCATGTCTTTCGTGCTCCAATCTTGGACTGTTTCCCCGTTTAGAATCGTTTTGATCGAAAGGTTGTTGGGATTCGGAATTTCGTCGGCGGTTACGAGGCAGGGGCCGAGAGGGGCGAAGGTGTCAAAAGTCTTGCCGCGCGACCATTGGCTGCCACCGAACTTGAGTTGCCAATCGCGTGCGCTCACATCGTTTGCGCAAGCATAACCCAGGACATATTCTAGGGCGTTTGTGCGTTTCACATTCTTCGCACGCTTGCCAATGACGACCGCCAGTTCGCATTCGTAGTCCACCTCGTAGCTTGCAATCGTGGTTGGAATCTCAATTGGGTCCCCTGGGTTTTGGACCGAGGACGGCATTTTCATGAAGAGGATGGGTTGCTCCGGATACTTCGCTCCGGTTTCGTCGGCATGGCGGCGGTAGTTGAGGCCGATGCCGAGGATGGCGGTCGGCTCCAGAGGGGCGAGGATTTTTCCTAGTTGGACGGCTTCTCCTGTCGGCTTGAGTCCGTCAAAGAGGTGGCCCTCGAGGCGCTCAAATTCTGTTTCGGAGAGTTGACGGGCGAACGAAACACCCTCGGCTGTTTGATGACGGATAATTTTCATATGTTCTGTAGAAAGGAATAAAAGTTTTGCATAAAGAAACAAACATTTTTATTCTTACGCTCATGGCACACACCTACGAAAAATCCCGAGAGCTTTTTGCGCGCGCCGAACGGTGCGTCGCGGGGGGCGTGAACAGTGGCATCCGCAAACTTGAGAAACCGGTTCCGCTCTACTTTGAGCGCGGGCGCGGTTGTCGCCTGTGGGATGCGGACGGAAATGAATCTATCGATTTTCAAAATGGCCAAGGAGCGTTACTTTTCGGCCATGCTCCCGAGGGGCTGGCGGAGGCCATCGGCGCGCAGGCTCGTCTCGGAACCCACTGGGCGGCTCAATCGCAACTGGAAATTGAAGTAGCTGAGCGCTTACAAGCGATGATTCCGTGCGCAGAGTTGACGCGATTCAATAACTCCGCCACCGAGGCTGTGAACTCCGTCTTTCGGTTGGTGCGCGCTCATACAGGTCGGCCGATGATTTTGAAATTCGAGGGCCACTATCACGGTTGGGGTGATGAGGGGTTGGTCGGTTTTGGGGCCACTGAGGACCGGTGGGGATCGGAGGAAAATCCCTCGAATGCCCATCCGAGTCAGGGAATCATTCCGGAAGTGCCCGGTCATTTCGCGGTTGTGCAATGGAACGATCCGGAGCATCTGCGTCGTCGCGTGAAGGAGTTCGCCGGACGGATCGCAGCGATCGTTTTCGAGCCTGTTCTTTGTAATACCTGCTGCATCGAACCAGTGGAGGGCATGCTCAAAACCATCCGTGAGCTGTGCGACGAACACGGTATCGTAATGATCGCTGACGAAACCATAACTGGCTTCCGCTTCGGGCCAGCCGGGGCGCAAGGATATTTTGGAGTGGACGCCGACATCATGATCTACGGCAAGGCGGTTGGTGGCGGAGTGCCTTTTGCGGGATTCTCTGGGCGTCGACGATTTTTCGAGAAAATTCTCAACGGACAGGTGGTGCATGCTGGCACGCTCAATTCGAATCCGCTCTGTCTCGCCGCCTCGAAGTGGTGCCTCGACAAAATCCTCCACTGTGGGAATTCACATCCCAGCGAGCTGAATCGGATCGGGTGCTCCATGATGGAGGGTCTGCGGCTGCTCGCCGATAGGCATGGAATTCCATTGCGTCCGCAAGGGCCCGGTTTGGTCTTCCACACAGTGATGCTTAAAGCTGGAGCGGCGGAGGGGCCCATCTTGAATCATCGCGATTATGTTCGCCGGCATGACGCAAAGCGTTTTGCCCACCTGCGGCAATGTTTGCTCGAGGAGGGGGTGCGCGCCATTGAGCGAGGGTTGTGGTTCGTAGGATTTGAACATCGTGAGGCCGACATTCAAGAGGCGCTCCAGCGCGTGGATGTCGCCTTCTCCCGCCACGCGGAGGCGTCGCACTAGACCGCATGAAGCGCTCTAATCCGGCATTTGGCAAAATGCCGGTGGATGCCTAAGGTGTAACTCCATGAGCGATTCCCAAAGCACCACTTCGGTCGAAAAATCCCTTGGTCTCCTTGAGTATCTTGCCGGACGAGGTGGTCCGGTTCCGCTGCGCGAAATCACCGCAGCCGGCGGTATTTCGAAACCCACCGCATGCCGCTTGCTTCAGGTCCTCCAGAATCTCGGCTATGTCTCGCGCCCTGCCGGAAAGCGTGACTACATGATCGGTCCTCGGGTGCAACAGTTGACAACATCAGATCCGCATGCCCGATTGAAAGCCGTAGCCCGCCCTTTGCTCATTTCCATTCACGAGTCCTTCAATGAAACCGTGAATCTCGGCATTCTTTCTTGCGACTCGGTTTCCTATTTGGATTTCATCGAAACCTCTCAAGCCCTTCGATTCATTACCACACCGGGCCAACAAAGCCCATTCGCCTGCACAGCGCTTGGCAGGGCGATCGCTTCAATGATGGACGCCTCTGCCCTTGACTCGCTGGTTTCGAAGGCCGCGATTCCTGCTCTCACGCCTTCAATCGTGCGAACCCGTGCAGACCTTTTGGGCAGGATTCTCGAGGCCCGCAAGAAGGGTTACGCAGAAGAATGCGGCGAATCCGTTGAGGGCGTCGAATGCATAGCTGTGAGTTTAGCTCCGATCGGGTTCCCAGATGCGGCAGTCAGTATCGCTGTTCCTGTCCAGCGCCTCGATGAGAAGCGGCGAAAAAAAATCATCACTGCTCTTAAAAGTCTTTTCTGACGGATTTTTTTTAGAGGATTTAGGCAATTCCCAAAAAGTTCTAGCAGCACTTCGTTGTTGCTTTACACACTTTTCCTATTCACTTGGGTCGCGGGTCAGAGAGGCTCATAAAGCCAAGTCTGGGTCAAAGGGTCTGTGCTTAAGCAGCGGCTTCAAGGAGCCTATCTTTTGGTTTGTGCGCCGATTTTCGGCTAGGGTTGATCGAGAAGCGTGAATCTGACTTTTTGGTGGAGCGACGGACGGCGGAGGGGGATAGCGGATATTCAGGTCGAGCTGAGAAAGTCAGTTAAAATTCTTTGAGAAGTGGTGAAAAATATAATTTGACTCGACGAGGTAATAAAATTATTAATAAATTACACGAATAATAAACACTGTCTTCCCAGCCTTCTTGCGGTGAGTTGGCAGGATTTGAAAGTATGAACCTCCAACAATCATTTTTCTTTCCGCGATGAAAAATCGCAAGCCAACCCAGAGCGATGTGGCCAAAGCGGCAGGCGTCTCCCAGACGTTGGTGTCATTGGTTCTTGGCGAGAGCACTGCCCCCGTTTCAAAAGAAACACGCATGAGAGTCTTGGATGCTGCGCAACGCATTGGATTCGCTTCAAAAATGCGGCGCAGAAAATCACGGAATCGCAAGTTGCTGGCTTACATTCGGCCGGCCTTGGAATCCGAGCAGGTCGCAAACCGGAACATTCACAATTCCTATATCCAGTTTTACAATCACATTCAAAACTCATTGGTTGAGCAAACCTACGCGGCCGGATACGAGTTGATCGTCCGCCCGTATTCCCAACCGGCGGATCTGACCCATTGGTTGATCGAGTGGGGTGTGGATGGGGTGTTTCTGCACTCGGGCGATGAATCCTTGGCCAAGTGGATCGCCTCCCGGTTCACGATGATCCAAATCAATCGCCATCTGCGGGTCAATGCAGATTCTGTTGTTCCTGACCAAGAGGATATTGTTCTCACCGCTTTAAATCATTTAAGGCAATTCGGGCACGAGCGAATCGCGCTCATCTCCCATGCTCGGGCGGATTTTGCAACCAAGCTGCGGAACAGGGCTTACTTGGAATACACACGGGTCAATAAGCTCCCCTGCTTCGAAGATTGGATTGCGGAGAATAGCATCGATAAAATCGTGAGCATGCTGCAGGAGAGGTCGCCGGGTGGGCCGACGGCTCTGGTTCTCGGCGATTATTCCGCTCTTTTAATTCAAGACAAATTGCAGCAGATCGGTTTTTCTTTGCCGCAGGACTTGAGTCTTGTAGGGATCGACAACATTTCGGCCTCGCAGTTTTCGAGTCCCCGGTTGACTTCCGTGGATATTCAGATCGAAGAAATTACCCATGCGGCGTTGACTCAGATTACTTCCCGTTTGGAGGAGCCGGGGAGTGCTTTTCAAAAAATTGAAATCAGGCCAAAGCTTTTTGTTAGAGATTCTGTTGCCATGAAATCTCCTGGAAAGCAGCACGCGTCCTGAGGTCGAGCGAAGCCAAATGATCTGACATTTTGGATAATAAAATTAATATTACTTCAGCAATGGAGGTTATATGATGTCAACCGTTGTCGCGCACCCCAGCGATAAACCCTATCCGCGCTTCGTGACGCGGAGGGCGAAAAGTCTCAACGGACTCTTCGACGAATACCGAAGATCAAGGCAAGCTGTTAAAGATATCCTTAAATTAATGATTTAAAATATTATTTGACTTTTTTAATTTTATGAAAAAACCCCAACGTATCAATCCCAGTTCTTTCTCAAGCTTGATTTTCCAAAGGCTCCTTGCGCTGATTTTTCTGGTCGGCTTAGCATCCCTTGCGAGCGCTCAAACAAAAGCAGCGGCTCCGTCCGAAGTTTTTTTATTCCAAGATGGGAAGACGGAAGGGCGTTTGTTCCTTCCACAAGAACATGGTCGTCCCATCCTTCTGGCAGCCGAAGAGTTGCGGTCCTATTGGCGCAAAATGACGGGAACAGACCTGCCCTTGGCTTACCGGGAGGTGGATACAAGGCATAAAAAGGATGTTGGTATTCGATTGGTGGTTCGTCCCGAGGGGGAGTGGAAAGGCAAGGAATCCGCCCAGGCTTTTACGATCGAGGAGACGAGCAAGCCAACGTCAAAAGTTCCGATGACTGGAGTGACCATTACGGGAAATACCGAAATGGCTGTTCTTTATGGTGTATATCAGTATCTGGAGGGGTTGGGTGTGAGATGGTTCACGCCGGGAGAGCTTGGCGAGAATGTGCCCTCTCTCAAGTCGATACTGCTCACGGCGGGGAGTCGCGCCTTTACGCCGTCCTTTGTCGAGCGCAGCCTCGATTTATCGGGGGTTCCCAGAGACCACTTTGATGTCTCCGATGCAAAAGATTACCGTGAAGGCTCCCAAGATGATTATGCGCTCTGGCGCTTACGGAACCGATTGATGTTTACGCGAGGGATCAACAATGGGAACTATTTTGATTTTAACTTCTTCACCAAAGGATCCGGTCATGGAATCCGACCTATTTTGGCAGGGGTCGATTTTTCCAAAGAACCGGAGCGGTTTCCTATGGTGACACGCGATGGGACGAAAGAGCGTCGCGAGAAAGGCGGCCAGATTTGCTTCACCAACGAAAACAACATCCAGCGAGCCACGCAATTGGCGGTGGATTTTTTTGAGAAAAAAGCCGCGACGCGTGCGAACCGAAACAGCGACTTTGAGGAGGAGGAAGATACTTTCCCCATGGGTCTTTCGGATACCGACGGAATCTGTGAGTGCGACGACTGCGCGAAAGTGGCCGGGGAGGATCCAAACGCCCGGGATCGGCTGGTTTGGTCTTTTTATAACCGTGTTGCCAAGGGGGTGAATGAAAAAATGCCCGGTAAGAAAATCGGACTGTATGCGCCTTACTTTGAAATGACGCGACCTCCCGCCGATGTCAAAATCGAGCCCAATGTGGTTGCGGTTGGTTGCCGAGTCACAAGTTGGAGCTCAAGTCCCGAGGATGCGGAGACATATCCAATTATCAAGGATCACTTGGAAAACATGAAAGCCACCGCTGCGGCAGGTGCCGAGCAGCGCACCTACGATTACACTTCTTGGAATGGAGGTGTTCAGATGTTGAACATCCTCGATGCGGCGGAAGTTTATCATCAATGGAATGTGAAACATTACCATGCCGAGGTGATGAATCGAAATGAGCAGATATGGCCGGTGCTCTGGTCATTGGCGCAGTATTTGTGGAATAGCGGGCGGACGACAGAAGAACTCCTGGAACAATATTGCCATGAGTATTTTGGCGAAGGCGGCAAGGTTGTTTTGGATTTGCTCAAGCGTATCGATTCCAATGGCAGGAAATTACCAAGAGTTGTTTACGGAGATTATTCCGAAACCCAGAGCATCATGACCGACGACTTGGTGGCAGACGGGAAAAAGCAACTTGCCGGGGCCATCAAGGCCGCCAAAGGCAAGGAAAAGACACGTTTGGAGCTTTTCCGTGATACATTTCTGATGCATGCGGGAATGGCAAAAGTCTATCGCGCCTATTGTGAGGCCCTGAATACGCGCTCCCCTGAGGCCATTGCCCAATACAAACAGGCCGTCGTAGATTTTGAAAAGCATTGGAATGAGCATAACTTGCAGAAGACCATATCTCCCCGCGCTTTGGCGAAGGTGAAGGAGTTGGGAGAAGTGTCTCCCGAGGCCAAACCTCAATCCCGAAAAGAATTGGCAGACGAAACCGTTTGGCGCAGAGAGCTTTTTGCTAATACCAAAGTGCCGGAGACTATCGAGAATCTCTTTCCGTTGCCGGATATTTGGAAATTCCGCCTTGATTACCGTGACGAGGGTCTTCTCAAGGGGTGGGAGAAGCCTGATTATGATGACAAGGGATGGCAACCCGCATCCACTGGCGATTACATGGAGCGGCAGGGAAACTTTGCCGCCGGCGGACGGTTCTGGTATCGGGTCAAATTTCAAGCTCCGGAGTTTCCCGCTGGGAAAAAGATTGTTATGCGAATCGGAGCCTTGGATGACGATGGCGATATCTACATTAACGGGCAGTTGGCTTTTTCGCGAAAGTTCGAAGGCCCAGATGATTGGAAAAGTTCTTTTGCATTTGATATAACACCTTATCTTATTCCAGAAAAAGAGAATGTGATTGCAGTTCGGGGCTACGATTCCTTCGGGGCCGGTGGAATCTGGAAACCCGTTGCCATTTACACAGAGTAATCAGAATTATGAGATTTTTTAAGTCCTACGCTGCAATCCTCTGTCTTTGCGTTGGCCAGCCTCTTTTTGCGGGCTCGGAGATCGTCAAAGAATTTCAAGTCGAGCCCCTCACAAGGTATCGGTTGACATTCCATGCCAAAGCCGAGCCCGGTGCCAAATCCGACTGGGAACTTCGATTCTTCTCAAAAGACGGCCGACTCCCCCACGAGGGAGTTCATAAAAACGACTGGCAAGTCATTCGACCCGAGCAAGAAACTTATCGGCATGATATTCTGAGTCCAAAAAATGCGGGAATTCTCAAGCTGGTTCTGAATTCCGAAGGCCCTAAGCCCGTGCTAACCGATGTCACATTGGAAAAAATCGAGGATAACAATCTCGTCATCAACGGCGATTTAGCCGCTGGTTTGGGAAATTACTCGGGATGGTCGACCCGCTACATGGCGGAGTTGGTAAACAATGATGACGGGAAGATCGTCTTGAAATGCGAGGCCCCCGGATACGCGATCACGGATGCCATTCCTGTCCAAGCCGGTGGCAAGTATCGTCTTCTTCCTGGCTCTACAGGGGGTGGGCGTGTGTTGCTTTACAATCATAACCTTCTGCGCATGGGAATGTTGTTTGAGGGTGGAATGGATCCTGTGAAAAAACCGGTTATTGAGATTCCTCCCGGAGTGGCTTTCATCAGGGTGGAGTATTGCGATGGAAGAGACTACTCCAATCGGGTTCCCGTGGTTCGTTTTCTCGGCATTAGCCCAGCGGAGGCATCAACCGCAACAGTTCAGGAGTCCAAGCCCGAATATCCTGCAGAAATTATTCTCTCGCCTGGTGCCCCGATCCAGGAAATCCGGGCAGCCCGAGAGATTCAGCATTGGGTGGAAGAAATATCCGGGAAAACGATTCCTGTTTTGGCCGAACCGAGCGGAAAGGGGTTGCCCAAAATTCATGTGGGAGCACACTGGGCCAAGGATTTGTTTCCTGAAGATTTTCAAAAACTGGATGGCTCCGATGGGTATGCGGTCAGATCCAAGGGAAAAGACATTTATGTTTTCGGTGCGCGTCCCTCGGGGGCCCTGCACGGCGCGCTTCGATTGCTGGAGGAAAATTCCGACCTGATTTTCGCCAGGCCCAGAAAGGACATTGGCGCGGTTTATTCCAAAAATCCGAACTTCGCTTTTCAGAAGGCGGATTTCCTTCAACGACCCGCATTCTCCTACAGGATGAGTCATCTCAAGCCAGCGTCGACTTCAGACGATGGAATCTGGCAGGGGCGCTTGGGAATGAATACCTCACCATTCCTTTACAATGGATTCCGCAGCCGCGAGATGGGTGGAAATCCTTCTTTTGAGGCGAATTTCATGGGAGTCATTGAACAGAATCCCGACACGAGCTTTGAAAAGTGCTCCAAGGAGCACCCCGAGTTTTATGCGATGATCGATGGGAAGCGAAAGATCGCACCCTCGGGTTACATCTGCTACACGGCTCCGGGAATCGCCAAGGCTCTGGCCGATGGCTTGCGCAAGGCGATTGAGAAAAAAGAGCGGGGTGGCGAGAAACTCGAGTTTGTGAATCTTCGCACTCGAGATGGCTGGGCCGTTTGTCACTGCCCCACATGCATGGCTGCCATCAAGCTGCCGGATGGCTCGCTTTTGGAGGCCAAGGCCGAAACCTCTCAGCAGGATCCATTATTTTTCTCCACTCGCATGGCTCTCTTGATGAACGAGGTGGCGAAGGAAATGGCAAAAAACCGCCCCGATCTTAAGATCACCGTTCCGGGCTATATCTATGCCTCCGAACCGCCGGCGGTGATGCATGCCCCGTCCCTCAGCCCGGATTTCTGCGCCTATCCTACTGCCACGATCCGATTTCCCCTCTTGGAGGGCCAAAATAATCACCACGAGGTGGGTAGGGAATGGGAAATGAAGTTCCGCGAGTTTCTCTCCCGGGCTCAGAAGACGAATGGCAAACTCTGCATGTTTGCCTACTATTATCCCGCTGGTTTTTCAGCTGTGGCGGATGCGGCGGGCGCGGATTGGAAGGAAATGGATAATGTGGGAGCAGCCTACAAAATTACCTTCGATGGATGGCCACAAGATATCCCTGCGGCGAATGGCAGCTCCTCATGGGATTATGAAGCCATCGAAAAATGGATCATAGCCAAACTCATGTGGAATCCCCAAGCGAATCCCCAAGAGTTGCGAACCCAATACATCCAACGCGCTTATCAAAATGCAGCGCCGGAAATGCAGGAATTTTACGATTTAATTCGAAAGACTTGGAGCGATCCGGAGATCAAAGCTTTGGTCAATTGCCATACGCCCAGCTCGGCCTTGTTCGATACCTTTATCGTCAAGCCTGGCAATGAGGAGAAACTTCGCGCCCTCTTGGTCCGCGCCAAAGAAAAAGCGGAAAATCCCAATTCCAAAGCCCTCATCGAGAGAAATCTCGCCTCATTCGACAAATTCGCCCAGGGAATGAATCGAGCCTACATCCCGTATGTGGAGGAATCCACGATGGAGTGGGACAATCCAGAATCCACCTTCTGGCTGCAGGCCCTGAAGTTCGCGGATTTCAAACAAGTCAGCACTTGGGACAATTTCAAATCCGCTCCGGCCCTTCACCCTACCGAGGTGGCCATCATGCGGGACAAAGAGCACCTCTACATTCGTTTTGATGCTCAAAATGCTGTCAAAGAACGGGATCAAGTTGAAATCCTCTTCGAGGCCAAACGCAATACGATCAAATCCTTTCTCTCCGTGGATAGGAATGGAAAGCCTTTTGGGAGGAAAAACGGCTCCCCACAGAAACAATTGGCTTGGGATTCCAAGGTCGTTCCAACGGCGAATGGCTACCAGGCGATGTTCCGGGTTCCCATTTCCTCCATCGAGAACTTGGATGCCACTCTGGATGTGGCCGAATTGCCCACCAAATTCGGTCGTCTTGTGAGTGATGATCAAAGCGCCGAGGAAAGCACCCTGGATGGGCTTTCCATCACAACCACTCAATTCCCGAACCACTGGAGAGTCCTCTCCATTAAAAAATAACTATGAATTTTCTCACGCCGATTGTCTTGTTTCTCGTCCTTCTTGCCCCAGGGGGGCGACTTCAGGCCGCGCCCTTGTTCGAAATCCTGGAACCTCTTGCGATCCCAAAATCAACGATCATCACTCCCGAACCCATCCCGGTTGATCCGGAGAAAAAATACCTTCTGACTTTCTCGGCCAATGCCACGGGGGAATCCACCTTGGAGGCGAACCCCAGGATCTCTATTCAGGTCAAAAAAGGCTTCGCCAGCCAGCTTGTGATCGAGTTTTTCGATGCGGGTGGAGGCAAAGTCGGAACCACAGAGGTCAGCATTCTCTCAAAATCCCTGCGGGTCTATGGCCGCGCGTTCTACCCACCACCCGTCGCCACCCATTTGAAACTGAATCTGATCCCCGCCAAGGGGGAGCAGGTGGAAGTTCAAAACGTGCGTGTGACCCAAGAACTTCCTGAACTCGAAAAGGCCGCAATCAATCCCCATCCGACATTCGAATTTGGAAACCTGAGTGGATACGGTTATATTTTAGGCCACGGAGGAGGGATTTATACGAGGCCAGACGGGAAAACGGTCTTGAATACCGGGTTCGCTGGAATCTCGCCCATGTTCCCAGTCAAGCCGGACACCTTTTACCAGATTTATTGCCGGGGAATTCTGCCTTTGGGCAGAAAATCCAATCTGACGCTGCAATGCTTTGTAGAAGATTCCAAAAAACCCATCAAGTCCATGCGGGTCAACATCAGCCAACAGGGGGAAACAACCAAGTTGCTTTTGCCTTTAAAAACAAAGCAGGCTAATTTTCTTTTCTACCATGTGATTCTCGAGGAGTTGCGCGTGGTGGAATCCTCCCGGTCCAATGGACCAAAAACTCCTTAATCCATCTCAAATGAAAATAATTATGAAAATAATACTACTCCCTATTCAAGTCGCAGTGCTTTCTATGAGTCTCTTATCGATCTCCGCACTTCATGCCAATGAAGTTCTGTGGCAATCCGATTTAGCCTCTCTATCTGTGGGTTCGAATGAGGGTTTTCGTCCGGAAACCAGCATCGCCGAGGAGGGCAAAACGCATTTTATTTCTAAAAAAGACGCGCAAAGCGAGGTGTTTTTCGGCGAAGCCACGAAAGGGGCTGTGGATTGGATCAACTATCGGACAAAGGTCCGATTCCGCTATGCTGATGAATGCTCCATGATCATCGCCGTAAAACATCGCGGGAAGGAGCGGGAGGAAGCGAAATACCTTTGGTATTATGTCGCCGTCAACAAGAGCACGCTTCAAACGAGCACCCAGCACCTTGAAGACAAAGCAGCCTATCTCAATGATCCCCGGGTGGGCTCTACGGCTGAGCTGCAAAAAACTTTTATGAATCTCCCTGCCGGAGAATGGATCACTTTTTCCGTCGATGTTGGTGAGAAGGTCCTGAAAGTGCGTTTGGCACTGGATTCGGGAGAAAGTGGGGAATGGGAATTCCCAGCTTTTGCGGGAACAGGAGGCAGTCAGATTGTGGCTCGTAAACCTGTGGATATTAGTGAATTTGTTATCGAACAACTTCCAAACCCAGTGCTGCCAACGGAATAAACTTAAATCCAGATGATTGGTATTGATCAGCTTAAAATCGCTTTTCAACAGGCAGGACTTGGCACTGGGGACCTGGTGCTTGTGCATAGTTCACTCCGCAAACTCGGCCCGGTAGAGGGCGGAGCCGACACCGTGCTCGATGCCTTGCTGGAAGTCATTGGACACACGGGCACTCTGGCGCTTCCTACACACACCTTCAGCGTGGTGACGGCCAGGCAGCCTGTCTTTCACCAAAGTCTCACCCCCTCGAATGTGGGGGCGCTGTCCAATGTCTTCCGCAAAAGACCGGGCGTGAGGCGGGGACTTCATCCCACACATAGCATTGCCGCCACAGGGCCTTTTGCGGAAAAACTCGTGGAGGGGCATGAAAAAGAGACGACTCCGTGCTCAGCGAACAGTCCGTATGTGCGCCTGCGGGATTGGAATGGCAAGGTCTTGATCATCGGCGAGGGCTTGCAGTGCTGCACCCTTTTCCATGCTTGCGAGGAGCTTGCAGGAATGACGCAGGTTTGTTCACCCTATTTGCTCGAATTTTTCAGCTTTACGGAGACTAACGAGCTTAGACTTGCACACACACGACGCCATATCATTAATACTTGGGATCAATTTCCGACTCTCGAGCCGTATTTGATTGCAAATGGGGCATTAAACATCTCCTCCATAGGAGAATGTGCCTTGCGCCTGCTCGATGCGAGGCGGACCTGCGACTGGTTGGTTCCCCAACTTCAAAAAGACCAAACCTTGATCCTTCCAAAACCATTACAGATATAACAATGAGCTCAAATCCCAGTTCTTTAGACAAACACCCATTCTTCGAACGCTGGCACGATCCGGTCTCCGGAGTGGTCAGTTACATCCTCAAAGAACGCGTCGCTCCGTTGCAGCAGTCGTTTTATTTTACAAATGCCAGCGTTTCTCCCGATGAAAAGTGGCTTTGGTTCTACTGCAGCTATCCCCCGAACCAAACTCCGACGCTGGGGTGCGTTTCGTTAGATTCTGAAAATCCTGTCATCAAACATTTTCCTCAATCGGGCTTCACAAGCGGCTCTCCGATGGTCGCTCCGGAGGGAGATGCTGTGTATTTCACCGCGGGATCGGGAGTTTATAAGTTGAGCCTCGATGGGCATGTGGAAGTCGTTTGCGCCTTGAGCAAAGAGCAAATCGGCCGACGCCATTTTTCGCGCATCGTCACGCATCTCACGATGTCCGCCGATGGGAAATATTTCCTTCTCGACGGGGATTTCGGCAACTTCTGGTGGGTTGGAATTGGCGATATCCAAAGCGGCGAGGTTACGATTCTCAAAACTTTTGCGAATCATCACGACCACGCCCAATTTTCGCCTGTGGATTCGAATCTGTTTTCCATCTCGCAAGATCATTGGAGCGACAAAATTACTGGCCAGCGCTTCCCGCTCAACCATCGGCTCTGGCTCATGGATATCCAGCAAACCCGTTTCGAGGCGTTGAGCACAAAAGACTGGTATAGCCACAACTCCGATTGCACCCACGAATGGTGGGCGAGGGATGGCAGGCTTTGTTGGGTCGACTACAAAAAAGGAGCCTTCGAAGCAGATCCCTACACCTTGGAAACCACACATGTCTGGAATCGCTCTATGTGCCATGCCCATTGTTCCGCAGACAGACGCTATTGGTGTGCCGATGAGAATCCCTACAAATGGGCAACCGAAGATGTTCAAATCCTTTTTTATGACAGAATTGAGAAAAAAGAGAAGCACATTGTGACCGCCATGCCCCAGCCCAAGGTTCCTCAGAATCTTTATCGTCTGGATCCTCCTTATTGCTCGAGGGATACCAATCACTTGGATCCCCATCCCCATTTTTCTCCGAAAGGCACTTGGATCACCTATACGACGATGGTGCGTGGTGAGGTGGATGTCGCGCTTTGCCCTGTTGAACCCCTAAAATAACGATCCCGATTTCCATGTTGACCTATCAGACAGGCGGACTCGACAAAAACGCCCAAGGAGCCTCCTTTCCGCAGAGACCTTACTATCCTCTTCTTGCTGCCAATGGAACCGATGCGATCCTGATCGGAATTGCGGGATTTCCCGACGACCCGAACTGGATGTCCTATTCTATGCCTTTGCCCTCGCGAATCAGCTTGGGATGGTTCAAAACGGGGCGCAGAGATTATCTTTATGCCCATAAACGCTATGGAGTTCCATCCTCGGGAACCTCGGCTGCCTTGGCCGCGCCGACCACGCTTCTCACGGTTGGTCGCGAAAACAACTTGGGCGTTCGGAATCCTCGCCAATCGTTCGATCCGAAAACCCGCGTTCTTACCACCACATTCGAGATGACCGAGTCGCGTGGGAAGATTCCAGCAAAAATCCGCGTCACCAGTTTTTTAACTGATGAACATTTGCTCGTTGAACACTATGAAGTTATGAAAGCTCCGCAGAGCGGATTCCGACTCGGATTTCAGTTGCGGCCGGCGTTTCCTACGGACATGAACGAGTTCTGCGTCTATCCGAAAAATGTATCCTACGATGTCCTTCCGCGTGGATTCCGGTTTTCGTATGTTTATGAATCGCCGGAAATCCCTGACGGTGCCGCGGCGACATGGACCGATCTGCCCGATTGCACCATAGAAAAAGAGGATGGAATGCCCGTGATTAATCGCACGCCCGTGGTGCCGGCCGGTGGGGCGGTAACGCACTATGTGGCGGTCGTGGACGCTCTCGATACCGAGGATTTCCATGGGGAGATCGACCGCTTACGTGAAAAAACGCTGACTAAGGGCTACGAGGCCATTTTGAAGGAGCATCTCGAGCAAAACCCCTCCGGTGAGTTGACTGCGAGAGTTCATCTGCCGGAAAAAGACCTTGAGTATCTCTATGATTATTCGCACTATGTGCTCGACGCCTCTTTCGATCGCGAGAGCGGATTTCTGCCCATGGGCATTCTACCGACCTGTTGGCAAAACGCCATGTTTTGGGATATGTGGTTTGCCTCGATGGCATGGTTGGGATCAAACCGCAGCGATAAATCAGCACTAATTTCCCAATTCTATTCGAGCAAACTAAACGAGGCTAGAAAATTAGCAAGAAAGATGGTAGCTAAGGGGGCTCGCTTCGCTTGGACGACCAATCGCAGTCATTTCGAGCTTGGTGCCGAGCGAGTTATCCAGTTTCATAACAACGCAGTAATCGCTTTGCAAAGCCTACAGGTCTATGATTTCAATGGAGATGTTGAATTTCTGCGTAAGACTATCAACCTGATCGAGTGGGCACTCCTTTTCCTCACTGAAAAGCTGGTGCAGGTGGAAAACGGCCAAGCCACTCTTCGGGCTTGTGCGGGCTTAGATGAATCCACCTCTGACCTGAAGGGAACCGATACTTGGACCGCGGCTACCTATGCCAAAGCATTGGAGCTTTATCTAATTGCATGCAAGAAACTAAACCGACCCCCATTTCAAGAAGGTTTGGCCGAAATTTCTGAAATGATGAGGAATGCCTTGTCTCGTAATGTCGACCGCGAAGGAGTGCTGCAATCCTTCGAGGGGGGGATGCGCCCACACTGGGGGTCTCTTATTTTTCATCTCTTTCCAGAGCATCCTTCCCGTTTTGCCACGTTACAGGCGTTATCTGAATATGACGCCGAACTGGATTCCTTCAACTCCCACGGCGTTTGTGGCTATCGGGGACGGATTTTCACATGGACGGAATTTTGGATTTCCCGACTGCTGGCTAACGACGAAAAGCCGGAGGGCTGGGAGCGCCTGCGCAAATGTGCAAAGTTCACAGATGGATTTGGCAGCTTCCCCGAGCGCGTCTTCTACCATGGCGAGTTGCTCAAACAGCCGTTTATGAGCAGTCACGCGGCCTATGTCTGGGCGATGAATTCTTTGCTGATCAATCGCCAAGGGGATCGGTTGGCGGTTCTCACCAACCTTCCCGACGAGTGGGAGGATGTCTCTTTTGAGAACCTCACCACGCCGGATGGATTGCAAGTCTCTGCAACGATGGAAAAGAAAAGAATCGTTCGACTTGTGGTCAAAAATCTCAGCCAGCAGGAACGCGTGGTCGATCTCGCACATCCAGGCCAGACAGGCCTTCGGTTGTCCTTGCCTCCCGGAGGGATGTATCAGCTGCATTAATGAATTTTTATGAATAGGAACCAACTATGTCACAAGCAGTAAAACTCGCTTTAATTGGAGCAGGGAATCGCGGATTGGGAGTTTTCGGGGGCTATGCCTTGGAAATGCTACATCGCGCGAGATTCACTGCCGTCGTGGAGCCGGACGCCGCCAAGCGCAACGCCTTCGCTACGGCGCATCGCATCGAAGCGGATCGGTGCTTCGCCTCTGCCGAGGAGTTTTTTGCGAACCCTCCCTCTCAGGTCGATGGGGTCGTGATCGCCACGCTGGAAGACCATCGATTCGATCTCGTCTCCCGCTCCATGGATCAGGGATGGCATATTCTGGTAGAAAAGCCCCTTTGCACCAACCCGGAGGATCTCATTCGCATCTACGATGCAACCAAGGATTACCCCAACATCCTGATTGTTTGCCACCAGATGCGATTGACGCCGGTTTATCGCACCGTGAAATCCCTCATCGACTCGGGTGCCTACGGCGAGATGGTTTGCATCCAACACAGCGAGAATTTGTCCTGGCACCACATGGCCCATTCGTTTGTGCGTGGCTTTTTTCAAAATGACCGCCTCACGCCGATGCTTTTGGCCAAATCCTGCCATGATCTCGATCTTCTTGTCCATTTGACCGGACAAAAAGCGAGCCGAGTCTCCTCGTTCGGTTCACTGAATTATTTCCGTAAGGAAAACGCCCCGCAGGGCGCGCCGGAGTATTGCCTCGACGGATGTCCTCACGCTGAATCTTGCCCCTACGATGTGCAAAAAATCTATTTCGAGGGCGATACTGACCCGGCCTACATCCGACAAATGGGAGTGGTGCAGGACAAGGATCACCTTCGCGAGTTGCTGCGCAAAAACCAGTTCGGCAAGTGTGTTTTCCGCAGCGATAACAATGTGGTGGATAACCAAGTCGTCCAAATTCAATTCGAGCGGGGGATTCATGCTTCCTTTACCATGTGTGGACATAATGCTTTTGAGAGACGGATGACCAAAATCAGCATGACCAATGGGGAGATCGAGTTCACTGGGTTGGACACCCGGATTCGCGCTACGCGGTTTGAGCCAAGAATCGAGGAAGTTATTGATGTCCATGCTAAAGGAACTCATGGTGGTGGCGACCGCGCCATTATGGATAACTTCACCAGCGCCATTTTGACTGGCGACCAGTCCATCCTTGTCACGCCGATCAGGGACTCGCTGGAGGGGCACTTGCTGGTGTTTGCCGCCGAGGAGGCGCGGGCCCAGGGAACGGTGGTGGATGTTCGCGAATACGAGCAGGATATTCGTCGCAAGACATGGATCAAAAAATGATAAAATCAAACGACATCGTTCTTTTTCAGGGGGATTCGATTACCGACTGCCGCCGCGATCGCGAGAATGCGCAAGGAGCCAATGACCTCCATGGCCTTGGGGCTGGATATGCAAAACTCGTTGCTGCGGAAATCCTCAGTGATCGTCCGGAAGCGGGTCTTCAATTCCTGAACCGGGGAATCGGCGGCAACCGGAGCGTCGATCTCTATGCCCGGATTAAATCCGACTTCATCAACTTGAACCCCAATGTAGTTAGCATCTTGATTGGAGTCAACGACACATGGCTTGAGAAGCGGGGAGGCAACGGGGTTTCCGTGCTAAAATACGAGCGTCTCTTCCTTGATTTGCTTACGGAAATCCGTGAAGCTCTTCCTGCCGTCCGTTTCGTGCTTTGTGATCCCTTCGTTTTGCCGTGTGGAGTCGTCACTGAGGATTGGATCCCAGAGGTCGGTGAACGCCGTGAGGTGGTTGCCAAACTCGCATGGGACTTTCAAGCCGTGCATGTGCCATTCCAGGCTGACTTTGACAAAGCGATGGAGAAAGCCCCTCCCGCCTACTGGGCCCATGATGGGGTTCACCCGACTGCGGCGGGTCATATGATTATGGCGAAGAGTTGGTTGAGGCATGTATGCGGAAATGTGAATCTTCCATGAATGCTCCCTCTTTTTTAATTCCCGGTTTGGATTCCGCTACCACCGGTGCGACCATTCTCTTTGGCGGAGATTTTTGTCCCATCCGCGGGTATGAGCAAAAAATGCTGGCTGCCGAGGAGATCTTCGCGCCGGAATTGAAGAGTCTTCTGCAGAGCCACTTTTCCGTGATCAATCTGGAGGCTCCTCTATGCGATGAGGGTTTACCCACGCCGAGCCCTTCTGGGAGCGGTTTGCGTGGAAGTCCCGCCGTGGCTTCCTATTTGAATACCCTCGGAGTGGATGCTTTGGGATTGGCCAACAACCACATTCGTGATTTCGGGGATGAGGGTGTTATTCAAACAATCCAAAATCTTTCGCGGGTGGGTCTTTCCACTTTTGGAGCGGGTGCCAATCACGAGCAAGCATCCAAACCCCTCGAAGCGCGCCTCGGGAATCTGCGTGTCGGGTTTTTGGCCGTGGCGGAGAAAGAACTGAATCTGGCGCGCCCGAACCGCCCCGGTGCTTCGAGGTTTGTGCCCGAACAAAATGTCCTCGAGATCCAAAAGCTCAAGGAGCAGTTCGACTTTTTGGTTGTCTATGTCCATGCCGGGCATGAATTCACAACGTTGCCATCCCCCCGCATACGTCGAGCCTACCGGGCTTTTGTGGAGGCCGGGGCGGATGCTGTCATCGGGCATCATCCTCATGTTGTTCAGGGAATTGAAAAATACGGAGACGGGCTCATTGCTTACAGTTTGGGCAATCTGGTCTTCGATAGCGACTATGTCTCGGCTTACAAAACCACGGAAATTGGATTTTTATTGAAGCTGGAGATCGGCAAGCACCGCATCCACCAATCCGAGGTGGTTCCTTACCGCTTGGAGCCGGATTATATTGTGGCTCCGTTGCAAGGGGAGAGTTTCCAGGACTTTCGGGCCCATTTTGAAGGCCTCTCACAAATGCTTGGAGATGAGTCTAAATACCAAAGCGAATGGGAGAAAAATGTCCGTTTTCGCTGGGAGACGGAATATCGACGAATTCTTACGGATTTCTCCAAGCATTTCACCGAAAGGAAAAACCCTGACTTCCCGAGGCGTGCCAGAAATTTGTTCACCTGCCCGACACATGTCGAAATGTTGGAAAAAATCTTCTACATGCTGGAGGACCCCAAGGGCGGACTGGAATTCCCATGAAGATTCCAAATGTCTGGAGCGAAAAAAGTTCAGGGGCCATCAACTCAGTCTTGAGAGCTGAGGCGGCGCGTTTTTTTCAAATCCACCAACTCCCATCCGATCCCAAGGAATGGATGGCCCTCAAGCCGGGATTGAGGGAGAGAATCTGGCAGGCCTTGAGAGCGCAGCCAGTCCAGAATTTGGATTTGGATTATCGTGAAACCCGCTCGATCCCGTGCAATGGCTATTCGGTCAAAAACATCTATTTTCAAAGCCGCCCTGGATTTTATGTGACCGGCAACCTGTATGTTCCCGAGGGTCCGGGGCCTTTTCCCGCTGTCTTGAATCTGCATGGTCATTGGTCGCAAGGGCGCTTGGCCGAGCGGGTCCAGAGTCGCAGCCATACCCTCGCCAAAAATGGCTTCGTAAGCCTCGCGATCGATGCCTTCGGTTCCGGGGAACGAACAACCATCCATGGTCAGTTTGAATACCATGGCGAAATGCTGGGGGCGTCGTTGTGGAATATCGGTGAGAGTCTGATGGGAATCCAACTCATCGACAACATGCGGGCGGTCGATCTCTTGGCTTCCTTGGATTATGTGATGGCCGATCGCATCGGGGCCACGGGAGCCAGCGGAGGGGGGAACCAGACGATGTGGCTGGCGGCCATGGATGATCGGATTGCGGCCTCTGTCCCCGTTGCCAGTGTCGGCACCTTTGAGTCCTACGTGGGGGGCAGCAACTGTGTGTGTGAAACGCTGCCCGATGGTCTCCAATTCCTCGAGGAGTCCCTTGTTTTGGCCTTGGCCGCACCGAATGCCATGAAAATCTGCAGTTGCCTTGGAGAGATTTACAGTGCCTTTTTTCCCAAGGAGATGCTTCGAAGCTTTCGCGATGCGCGGAAAATTTATCAAGCCCTCGGTGCGGATGAAAAATTTGCGTATCAGATTTTCAATCACCCCCACGGATACTGGTCCGAAATGCGCGAGGCCATGCTCGGATGGTTCGATTTGCACCTTCGCGGAATCGGTCACGGGGAACCCAAGGCGGAAATCCCGTTCCAGTGCCTCCCCGAGAAGGAGTTGATGGTATTTCCAGAAGGCCAACGCGATGAGCGCGTCGTCTCGATCGCGGAATACTGCCGCCGGAGGGGAGGGGAACTCCAAAAGCGCTCGCTCCAGCCGGTCGATGACCGGAGGCAAAAAGCCCGGGAGCTTCGAGAGGGGCTTCGAATCGGCGAGGATTTGGAAAAGAAGGCATTGCATCGCTTGCCCGATTCCCCGGATGGCTGGGAACGGTGGACGGTGGAAACCCGCTGCGGGCGCCTGATTCCTTTGTTAATCAAGAAACCCGCAGCCGGCGCAGACTTTTACTTGATGGCTGGGCCAACTGGGAAAAACGACCTCCCGTCCACGAACCTGTTCGCTGAGGTCCTGCCAAGCGGAGTCGGGTTGGCATTGATCGATCTTTGGGGAACCGGGGAAACCGAGGATTTCGATACGGCCTGCGCGTCGGTTTATCACGATCTGAGCCGTTCCTGCCTCTGGTTGGGAAAAACTCTTTTGGGGGAGTGGACCCGGGATTTTTCGTTGATCGCCTCAATCTTGCAAGAGGACTTCCATTCGGCCCGAATCACTCTGGGGGCGCATAAGGAAGCCAGCTTGGCTGCGTTGTTTGCAGCCGTTTTTTCCGATCGAGAAGTGCCTGTCGTCTTGGAGGATAGTCCGGTCTCGTTTTTGTTCCATCAGCAGGCCGCAAGGTCCGAGCCACGCACCAGTTTCTACTCGATGGCCCTTCATGTTCCGGGAATTCTGGAATGGGGCGACATTCCGCTCGCCGTCTCGCTGGCTGGTGGCGCTGTGCGATTCATCAATCCGCGCAGGAGCGACGGAGCCATCGACAAGCAATCTCCCACTTAGAAAACCAATGAAAACCAAAACCCTAACCCTAATCCTTCTTATGAACCTACACAATACGATGGCTCAGACGCCCCCATCCAATCCTGCCCCGACCCTCGCACCCATCCAGATCGGTTGGGCAAACTGTGACATCACCCCGCCCAAGTTGCCGGTTTTCATGGCCGGTCAATTTTATGTGCGTCTTTCTGAGGGAGTCGAAAATCCTGTCACCGCGACGGCCTTGGTCATGAGTTCCGGAAAAGAGAATGTCGTTTTTGTGAGCGTGGATCTGGTCAGTGTCTCGAATGAATTGCGGGAGGAGTTTCGGAAAAAAATCGCCCAAATTCTTCCGGAATTAAATCCCCAATCGGTCATTCTGAGCGCCACGCACTCGCATTCGGCTCCCGAGGCCAGAAGCGAAACCGCGATGGCTGGAGGAGAAATTCAAGCCGAACAGATCGAGGGATTTCCGACTCCGGCGATGACTGTGCCGGAATACCGAACCTTTGTGGCAGAAACGCTCGCGCAGTGTGTGAAACAGGCTTGGGAGGCCCGCCAACCTGGTCGCGTGGCCTATGGACTGGATTACGCCGTGGTGGGTTGGAACCGGCGCTGGGAGGACAACAAGGGAAAATCCTACATGTATGGTCTTGCAAAACCCGAGGCGAAGGAGATTTTCCGAAACATCGAAGGCCATGAGGATCACAGCGTCAATCTCTTGGCGACCTACGACTCCGGCGGCGAACTCACCGGCTTGATTGTGAACCTGCCATGTCCCTCGCAGGAGAGCGAACGATCGTTCCTGCTCTCCTCGGATTTTTGGCATGATACCCGGCAGGAGCTGGCTCGCAGGTTGGGGGACAAAGTTTTTCTCCTACCCCAATGCAGTGCGGCGGGAGATCAGACATCGCATTTGATCCATGGCAATGCCGCCCACGACCGCATGCTGGAACTTCGCGGGCAAACTCAAAAGCAGGAAATCGGTCAAAAAATCGCCGATGCGGTGGAAAGAATCCTGCCAGTCATTGCCAAGACGGCTGTGACGAATCCCGTGCTTCACCACGAGGTGGAAACGCTCAATCTCCCGGCTGCAATCGTCACCCCCGAACAGGCAGCGGATGCCGAAATCCAGTCCGCAGCGCTTCGGAAGACCTACGAAGCGGAACTTCAAAAACTCGCGGAAAATCCCTCCTTGAAAAACGACGCCCGCTGGTATGTCGAGACAACAAAAGCCTATCGCCGCGCCAGGTGGAATGCCTCCGTCAAAAAACGCTTCGATGAGCAACAGGCCGGACGAGGCATGACGATGCCTGCCGAGTGCCACTTCGTTCGCTTGGGGGATATTGCCTTTGCCAGCAATCCCTACGAATATTTCCTGGATTACGGCATTCAGATTAAGCTGAGGAGCCCCTTCATTCAGACCTTTTTGGTTCAGCTGGCCGGGGCTGGCAGCTATGTCCCGAGTCCGCGTGCGGCAGCCGGTGGTGGCTATGGAG
>Ga0247837_1002251_pt1 | contig 37186 bp, 27 predicted proteins | sample LaCtaG_2_FD_187115 | JGI IMG/M metagenome (GOLD analysis project Ga0247837, IMG submission 187115) | Freshwater microbial communities from meromictic Lake La Cruz, Castile-La Mancha, Spain - LaCruzMarch2015_14.5m | ecosystem: Environmental > Aquatic > Freshwater > Lake | place: Spain: Castile-La...
CACAAGAAAAAACGGATATTGAGTCCTGGAACTCGGGTGGTAATTGCATATATCTTGATAGCTTGAGAACCTTCAAAATAATGCTTTTTCACCCAGTTCTTTTCTTTTCTAAAGGGATAAAGTCCAGGGAAGAGATTGGAGGCTTATTCATTACGGATGATCATGATATTGAAGTGATGATAATAAAAACAAAGGCTCTTGAAAGTGTTCTTAATGTTTTTTGCTCTAAGGAAAAAATAAAAGAATTTGAAAAAGTAAAAGGAATCTCAATTAGAGATGCACTTTTTATATTAGGTAAAGAAATTGGTTATTTAAAACTTGCTAATAAAGTATATGATTTGGGTTTAGTGTTTAAACCGAAAGATACAGAAGGGAATCAAATTAATTATACTAATTTTGTGTGTGATAAAAAATTAGAATTCTTGGGCGTTGATAAATTAATTGACACTATAATTAATTATTCCCGAAACAAAAGCGAAATAATTAAGTCAAGGGAAAAAATATCTGAGAAATTATCAGCAATAAATTCACAAGAATTAGACTTAATGCAATTAGTAAATGGACATGACCTATCTAATTTTTTATACATCTTGATGAAGAAAATTCTTAAAAGCCGGAATAGGATGCTGAATGATTTTAATTGTGTTGAGGATAGTTTGATTCTCGCATATGAATTCAAGCATTTCAAAGAAACTGAATTGTTTTCACAAATAGTAGATTGGTCAAAATTAAATGGAGTTCATTTTTTTGAAGACTAATAAAAAGAAAGCGGCAGCTAACAAATAAAATAAAAAATTTCATCTCAAAAATTCCCCATCATTCCCTAAAACACATTATCTGTTTTTAAAAGTAATTTTCCACGGCCCAAAATTACATTCGCTTTGACAGAACAAGAAATCCAAGCGTTTAGAAAGGACATAAGCTTAGAATAAATTTGCTCAGCCTTCCTGAAAAAATGAACTTTGTGCCCACATTTTTGCTGATTCTATTAGAACCCGTATGAGTCTAACCCAAACTATTGTTAAAATGCCTCCACAACCCAACTTAATCACCCGCGACCGTGCCCACATCTGGCATCCCTACACCCAAATGAAAACTGCCGATGCCCCAATCGCCATCGTGGCAGGCAAAGGTGCCGAATTGTACGACGAAACCGGCAAGGTCTACATCGACGCTGTAGCCTCCTGGTGGACCAACATCCACGGCCACGCCCATCCATATATGGCCGAAAAACTGGCGGAGCAAGCCCGTACCCTGGAGCACGTCATCTTCGCAGGATTCACCCATCCGAGTGCGATAGAACTGGCCGAACGTTTGTTGCCCTTGCTGCCAGCAGGGCAAACCAAGGCTTTCTTTACCGACAATGGATCTACCGCAGTGGAAGTGGGCATCAAAATGGCCATTCAGTATTTTTACAACCAGGGCATAGCGCGAAAAAAAGTCATCGCTTTTGATCTGGCTTACCACGGCGATACCTTTGGCACCATGTCGGTAGGTGGGGATTTGTCGTTTTACAATGCCTTTCAGGATTTTTTGTACCAGGTTGAACGCATTCCCACGCCCGTCCCTGGTCAAGAAGAAGCTTGCCTTATTGCATTGGAAGAATACCTTCAAAAAGGCGATGTGGCCGCATTCGTTTTCGAACCCCTGGTGCTGGGTGCGGGTGGCATGCTGATGTACAGCCCTGATGTACTTGATCAACTGATGGCGCTTTGCAAAAAATATGGCGCATTGTGCATTGCCGACGAGGTCATGACCGGTTTTGGGCGAACAGGTAAACTTTTTGCTACTCTGCATTGCCAAGAAACGCCCGACATCATCGCCCTTTCCAAAGGCCTGACTGGAGGAATGCTGCCCATGGCCCTGACGACCTGCACCGAGGCCATTTACCAGGCCTTTTATGCCGATGACAAAATGAAAGCTTTGTACCACGGCCACTCTTTTACCGGCAACCCTCTGGGCTGTGCGGTGGCTTTGGCGAGCCTGGATTTACTGCTGTCTGCTGAAACACAAGGGAATATCGAAAGGGTGGTAAAACGGCAATCCGATTTTTTGTCAAAAATCAAAAATCACCCCCAAGTGCAGAACGCCCGTCAAACCGGAACCATTCTGGCCATTGAATTCAAGACTGACACGCAAAGCGGATATTTTAATAATTTAAGAGACCGTTTGTACCGTTTTTTCCTTCAATGTGGCTTAATTTTGCGGCCTTTAGGAAACGTGGTGTACGTTTTGCCGCCGTATTGTATCACCGATTCGCAATTGGACCAAGTGTATACGGCGCTGGAAGCGGCACTGGATTTTGAATGGTAGGCTTCTAATTTTACGCTGTATCAAGTGTGCGTTGGGAGAGCTGAAAGTTTGAAGTCCCGATTCCGAAATCAACGACAATGGGAAAAAACAAAATCGGCATAACGGGTTGGGGCAGCATTTCCGCTTTAGGCTTTGATCCTTGGGGCAGCTACCAGCAATTGGAACGGCATTACCTGGTACAGGATGCTTACGGGCATTGGATGGGGCGTCTGCCAGTTGCCGCAGAGTCCCGGATCATCAAAATGTGCTCCAGCGACAAGTACTATTTCCAGGTCGACCGCTCGGTACTCCTGGCCATCACTGCGGCAGAGCAAGCGGTAACCCGTGCGGGTTGGGAAGCAGGGCCGGGTTTGGGCATTCAAATCGGTTCTTCTCGTGGGGCTACCAATACCTGGGAACATTACTACCAACAATGGGAAGGGGGAATCGAAGGCGGCTTATCGCCGATGACTTCTCCACTCACTACCCTGGGTAATTTGTCTTCCTGGGTGGGTTATCACCTGCGCTCGGGAGATATGGTAGCCGAGCATTCGGTTACTTGCAGTACTGCCTTGCACGCCATCCTCAGTGGGGTAACCTGGCTGGAAAGCGGCAGGGTAACCCGCTACCTGGCTGGTGGAACCGAAGCACCCCTTACACCCTTCACCATCGCCCAAATGAAAGCCCTGCGCATCATGGCGGGGGTAGATGATTACGATTATCCGGTGCGGGCGCTGGATTTGGAAAAAACCGCCAATACCATGGCCATTGGCGAAGGCGCCGCCTGTTTTTGTATGGAAAAAGAACCCAGCGAAGCCTTGGCCTGGATAGAAGGGATAGGTTTTTCAACCGAATGGGGCGGTACGCCAACCAATGTCTCCAAAGATGCGGATGGCATGCAACGGGCCATGCGCATGGCTTGGGAAGAAGCAGGTTGCCCCAAAGTAGATGCAATCGTGACCCACGCTCCGGGTACCAAACAAGGCGACGCGGCGGAAATGAAAGCCATCCAGGCGGTATTTGGAGAAGATCTGCCGCTGATCACCAACAACAAATGGAAGATTGGCCATACTCTGGGTGCTTCGGGCGGCTTGAGCCTGGAATTTGCCTTGTTGATGTTATTGAATGATCGATTTATCGGAATTCCCTATCTTGTCGGCGCTTTAGCAGCAAACCGCCCATTGGAAACCATGCTGGTCAATGCGCAGGGGTTTGGCGGAAATGCGGTAAGTATTTTGCTGAGAAAGGGAAACAAATATTAATACATGGAGATCACTGTTTTTTTGCCAAAAGCAAACGATAGTGGATTCAAAAACTGAATAATGGCAGCTACACAAAAACAATGGACCTTAGCGGAAATTCTGGAAGTTTACCACACCCCTTTGTTGGAGCTTGTATTTCAGGCTGCTACGGTACATCGTCAGCACCATAACCCACGTGAGGTACAAATCAGTACGCTGGTTTCGGTCAAAACAGGCGGATGTCCTGAAGATTGTGGATACTGCCCGCAAGCAGCCCGTTACCACACTGGGGTAGAAAACGAACCGATGATGAGTGTGGATGCAGTGCGTTCTGCCGCCATGCAGGCACAGGCCATTGGCGCTTCTCGTTTGTGCATGGGGGCAGCCTGGAGAGCAGTAAAAGACGATGCCGATTTTGACCACGTGATTGAGATGGTAAAAACCGTTCGCGAGCTGGACATGGAGGTTTGTTGTACGCTGGGTATGCTCAACGAGCACCAGGCGCAACGCCTCGCCAATGCAGGCTTGTACGCTTACAACCACAACCTGGATACTTCTGAGGAATTCTACGACGACATCATCTCTACCCGCAGCTATGATGACCGCTTGAAAACCCTCTCCAATGTACGCAAAGCCAACCTGACCGTTTGTTCAGGAGGCATTGTTGGCATGGGCGAATCGGTGGAAGACCGCTGTAAAATGCTCTTGACCCTTTCGCAACTGAATCCCGTACCCGAATCCATTCCCATCAACGCTCTGGTGGCGGTAGAAGGTACTCCAATGGAAAACCTGGAACCGATCCCCATGTGGGACATCATCCGGATGGTAGCCACTACCCGGATTGTGATTCCTCAAACCACCGTGCGCTTGTCGGCAGGCCGGACTGAAATGAGCCAGGAAGGTCAGGCTTTGTGTTTTATGGCCGGAGCAGGCTCAATCTTTGCAGGTGAAAAACTGCTTACCACCCCCAATCCCGATGCCTACGAAGACATGGACATGTTCAAGGCTCTGGGATTGATTCCCAAGCGCCCATTTGCGGATGGTTTTGTTCCAGAAATCAAGGAAGAAGAGGTCGTGGCTGGAGAAGGAATCAAATGGTCGCGCCCCGGTCACCGCATCGAAGCCAATGTGAAGTACGCGGAATTGGGTAAAGAAAAACGCAAGCAGTAGAGGCATCCCTTGCGGATGCCCCAAAACCAAATTCACGCAGGGAATTTGGTTTATAAAAAGAGGAGGTCAGGGCGCCCGTAAAGGGATGCCCCGACGGGCGTCTACAAAGGGACGCTTCAACGGGCGTCTACAAAGGGACGCTTCAACGGGCGTCTACAAAGGGACGTTTCAACGGGCGTCTACAAAGGGACGCTTCAACGGGCGTCTACAAAGGGACGCCTCAACGGGCGCCCGTGAAGGACGCCCCAACAATCATCAGAACCTAGGGCACCCGTGAGGGGCGCCCCGACAACCCTAAATAAACATGAAAACACGTCAACAAATCGTTGCTGGCAACTGGAAAATGAACAAGACGCTGGCTGAAGGCCGCGAACTGGCCACCGAGATTGCTCAACGCCTGAAAGCAACCAATGCGCAGGTGGTATTGTGTACGCCGTACATTCATTTGCCACTGGTGCACGACCTCATCAAGGATGTAGCCAATTTGAACCTGGGTGCCCAAAACTGCCACCAGGAAGACAAAGGCGCGTACACCGGAGAAATTTCAGTAGAAATGCTCAAGTCTGTAGGAGTAGACTACGTGATTTTGGGCCACTCTGAGCGCCGCGAGTACTTTGGGGAATCAGACGAGCTGCTCGCCAAAAAAGTAGACAAAGTTCTGGCCGGAGGATTACTTCCGATCTTTTGCTGTGGAGAAAGCCTGGAGATTCGCGATGCTGGTACGCACATTGAGCACGTACAAGCACAGATCAAAGCGGGTTTGTTCCATCTGAGTGCAGCCGATTTCGAAAAAGTAGTGATCGCTTATGAGCCAATCTGGGCGATTGGTACTGGCCGTACTGCCTCTCCTGAACAAGCTCAGGACATGCATGCCGCTATTCGCTCGCTTTTAGTGGAGCAATACGGCGCAGAAATAGCCGATGCAACCAGCATTTTGTATGGCGGTAGCGTCAACGGCGGCAACGCAGCGGTGCTTTTTGCCCAACCTGATGTGGATGGCGGCCTCGTAGGCGGTGCTTCATTGAAGGCAGAGGAGTTTATCACGATCGTGGAAGCTACGAAGTAAAATAATGTACTCAGGCAATGGAATTGTTCCTTTGCCTGAGTCGTTTCACTTCAATTTCCGATTCAACGCAAAACTGAAATTTTCATCGCCTACCAGGAGTTGTTGCTTTTTGTCCAAAAAGAAAAGCACATTCTCATCGCCCACCAAAAATTGTAGCGCTTCATCCGACTTGTCTTTGGGCAGTAAGCGATAAATCAGTGCCGCTGGATTGTCGCTGGTACCTTTGATGATTTCCCATTTGCCTACGATGTCTTTGTCCTTGCGGAAAATTCGAAGCAACATGTAGCCTGTCGGCTCCATGGTCAAAGAATCGCGGTACAAGGTCAATCTCCATTTTAGTTTAGTGCACTCATTGTTGACTGGAATGCCATATTCTTTGGCTATCTCGGTGCAAGGCGTGCGCCCATCAAAAATTTCGGTGTGCCTATTTGGCTTCAAATTTGCCACAGTGGGCGATAGCGCAGGCAAGGTAGAGGAGATCGTAGAACCGCCTTTTCGGTTGAGGCAATAGCTCCAGCCACCGTTGCCCACCATCAATTTATCATCAGTGGTCAGGAGCTGAAAAAGGTTGTCGTTCAGCTTGATTAAAGAAAACGCAACTCCAAGATCGCCCGCCGACAGTTTGTACATTTCTCCCCTCAAGGTACTTTTGATCACTTTGAAGATACCGAGTGTACCCTGAATGCGCTTTTTTTCGCCTCCATTTTTAAACCCGAGCGTATTGGGTTCGTTTTCGCCATAGCTGATGTTCAACTCAAACGTATTTTTGAGGTTGGGAGCCAGGTGTAAAGTCAGATTCCAGCGGATAAAATCGACCAGTTTGGCCTGATCGATTTTCAGCATGGCTTTGATGCTAGAATCTCCGGGAGTACTGCCTTGCAGCACGATTTCATCATCTGGCGATTGTCTGGACGGGCCTTCCGGATAGTAGAAAAACAAAGCAACAAAGCAGCAAAAAAGAAACAATTTCATGGTATTGATTTTTAGAAACTATTCACCAGTCAAATTTCAACAGCGAAACCCCTTGGCGTGGCAATTCAATCTCCATTTTTAAAGCTCCATTGTTGGTTTTGACATAAGCTGGCGAATTCAACAAAGTCAATTGCCCGGCTTTTTCCAATAACGCGATTTGCTCCGCAGTCGGATTTTCAGGCGAGCCCATTTTTTTCCACACCTCATAGGAGTTGCTGTTTTCGTCGTCAATGCGGTAATGGTGCAGGTTGAGGGTTTTGACAGTGAAACCCTTCAGGTTGAGTTCGATGCTCGCCTTGCCCGTTTTCACATCATCATCGTGGTAATGCCAAAGCATCACCGCTACCGAGCGCAGGTCTTTACTGGCAATGCCATCAATATCGGCTTTGGGACCGCGTACGCTGGAATCCCTTACGGCGGTGTAACTGTAATTTTGGTTGCCTTTGACTTCCACGCGTTTGCCTTTCATCAAGGCGAACATGCGGAAGACGTTCAGTACGGGTTTGTCGATGCCATTGGTGGCCAAATCGCGGAAACCATAAAAATAAGGCTGGTTTTCAAACTCAAACGACCAGCTCACCGCCCCCTTTAGGTTCACCTTGAAATGATCGGCCAGTGCATATTTGCGGGCAAAAGAAGCCGCGGTATAGCTGGAATACATGGTGCCATTGCGGTAGGCATTCGATGGATTGGTTTTCATGCCACAAGCCGCGCAACCCTCCGGGTCTGATTCCCCAATGATGATGGGCAAACTTTTGAGGGTGGGGTAGGAGGCCACAATGCGGAATCCTTCCGAGATGTCGCGCAGTTGGGTGCCCATGTTCATTTGGACATGCCCATCTACAATTTTGGGTGCGCCCTTGGCGTGAAAGGTGATGAAATCAAGGGGCGACCCAATTTTCCCAGTCGCGTAGTTTTTGCCGGAAACACAATGGGTGAGGAAGGTTTTTAAAAAATCAGCCGCCTTGTTCCAGCTTGGCCCTGTGGTTTCGGGGCCACCCATGCGGATGCTCGGTAAGGCTCTTTTGGCCGCATCGGCGGTGTAGTCGTACAATTTACAATATTCCTCCACGGTGCCTTTCCAGTAGCCGATGTTGGGCTCGTTCCAGAGTTCCCAGTACCAAGTTTCCACCTCCGCTTTGCCGTAACGCTCCACCGCGTGTTTGACCCAGGTGTAAACCAGGTCAGCCCATTTTTTGTAGTCTTTGGGTGGATAGGCCCAGCCAGTATAAACCTTATCATAAGGCATTCCAGGCTGCCAGTGGTGTTCGTAGGGCTGCGGATTGGTGGATAGGGCTTCGGGCATGAAGCTGAATTGCGCCATCGGTTTGATGCCCCGCTGGAGATAAGTATCAAAAATTTTGTCCAGAATGGTAAAGTCGTAAATGGGTTTGCCATTGGCATCTTCGGTGTACACGTTGGTGGAGCCCCATTTGAGGTTCATGGTATCGTGCCCGGAAGTGAGCAGGTTGTGTGCACGAAAATAAACCGGAACCGGGCTCATTGCACTGAGTTCGCTCAAGAGTTTTTTCCCGTCGCGCATGTAAGCGTAATTGGGCTCGTCGGCACCAAACCAGGCCCAAAAAGGGTGCATCTCCCCAATCTCTTTGTTGAGATCCACGTTGATGATGGTGCTGCTGTTTTGGCCGAAAGCAGCGTACAGCCCTTGCAAGAGCAACAAGCAAAGGATGATTTTTTTCATTCCAATTGATGAATGTGTCAATGTTTTTTTGTTTATAGTCATCAAATACTTTTGTCTTCAGATCAATTGGGGCGGGTGAATTCCATGCCCTCGTAGCTCAGTTTTTCGATTTTGCCACTGGCATTCAACTGAAACGAAGCGGTTGCCTTGCCATACCAGTCTTTTTCATACCCGCCACGAAACGTATCGTAATGCCAATGCGCTAAGGTTGCTTTCAGGTATTGATTGAGGTTGATCACCAATTTATTGCCTTCCAGCACCACTTCGGCTTCGCCGAAGAGGGAGTTGTAATACGTGCCTGCATATTCAGCCAGGGGCTTGGAGGGGTTGGTATTGGCCGTTCGTTTGGCTTCAAAATCCGCTTCTGCTTTTTCGTACTTGGCCTGAATGCCCTGGTAAAGGGTCAGGAATTCGGCGCTCCAGTCGCGGTTGCCGCCCAGGGCAAAAAGGTCGAAGGTTTTGTACACCAGGGCATGGCGCAGTTCGGCGTGGTCAAAATTGCCGAAGAAATAAAAGCCCAGTTTTGCCTCTGGCAATTGCGCGTGGATGGCAATTTCGCCAGCCAGACTGCCCGTGTGGTAATTGATTTTTTTGCCCTTGTAATCGTGCTGAAACCAGCCCAGTCCATACGTCGTCCAATTGGGCTTGATGATTTGCATGGTCGGGTAAAATTCGTCAGCCGGAACTATTACTTGTGGGCGGAACAACTCCTCCCAGGTAGCAGGATTGAGCAGGCGACCACCTGTGTATTTGCTGCTGTCGAGCATGCATGTGGCCCATTTGCACATGTCGTCGATGCAGGAACGCACACTTCCGGCAGGGCCAATCTGGTCTGCGGTATCGGGAATGATCGATTTGATGGTGCCATTCACCCGGTAATGGGGTTGCGAGTGGTTGGGATCTTTGCTGCTGATCAGGGTTGGAAAGGTACGGTTCATTCCCAGGGGCTTGAATATTCTGACTTTGATAAAATCCTCCCACTTTTGGCCACTCACTTTTTCAATCACCTTTCCTGCTGCGAGGTAAAAGATGTTTTGGTAAATAAAACTGGAGCGCAAGGAATAACTGGGTTCTACGCCTTGCATTTTGCGCAATACTTCTTCGGAAGAGATGTTCATAATGGTCCACAAAAAATCGGCATTGCCTACTCCGCTGTTGTGGGTGAACAAATCGCGGATTTTGAGTTCACGGGTGACATAGGGGTCGTACAAATGAAACTCGGGCAGGTATTTGATCACCGGATCGTCCCAGCTTACTTCGCCTTCATCCACAAGCATGGCCATGCAAGTCGCGGTCATGGCTTTGGTGGTCGATGCGCAAGAGAAAATGGTTTGGGTATCCACGGTTTTTTTGGTGCCTATTTGGGTCACGCCATAGCCTTTTTTGAAGATGACCTTGCCGTCTTTGACAATGGCCAGTGCCATTCCGGGCATTTGCCAGGCAGCCATAGCCTTGCTGGCATAAGTGTCAAATTCCTGGATTTGAGCAGTATAGTTCTGCCCTCCCAGTACTTGGCATAAGAGACAGATAACGAGAAGGGTAAAGGTGTTTTTCATGGTTTCAGTGCTTAGAAGTGGGGCAAAAATAAGTGATCATTTTTCCTGAGCCAGATGATTAGATAAGGCACTTGAAATGAAACGTTTACTTATCTAATCCTCTGGCAAAATGATCACTTATTTTTTTATCGCCCCTTATGGATTGTACTTGGTTTTAGCGAATTCTACTTTTCCTTGGTTGCTTCCCAAATTGCCTGCAACAAGCCAGTTTTGGGTTTGTCATCGGTCAATTGCCAAAACATGATTCCGCCCAATTTTTGTTGCATGGCGTATTTGGTCTTGAGCCTTACGGAAATGGAATCGTCGAAAGTGGCAAATTCTTTGCGCTGAATACTGTAAGCATAAGGCGCCTGGGCAACGGTGTCGCGGTAAAACACAAAACCTTCCTGAGCGCTAAATGTCTTGGAAATGCTGTGCTTGGGTACAAAAGATTTGAATTTGCCGGATTGGTACAGGCCCTGGTTGATGTTTTCTACGCCGCCCCAACTGCGCGCATAAAAGGCTGCACCGATGATGATTTTTTGGGCTGGTACGCCCAATTTGAGCAAGTATTTGATGCCAGAATCGGCAGAAGCTTCTTGGCTGGCATTGGAGTATAAGGGCGTATGGTGTCCCGTCACGGTGCTGTAACCACTGACCAAATCATAACTCATCAAGTTGACGTAATTGACCAGGGGCATTACTTTTTGCCACTCAATCGATTGCTCAAAAAAACTGCGAAAACCGCCTGCTGCGAAACTCAGGATGGCCTTCTTGCCCAGGGTTTGGCGCATTGCCTGCACCAACTGAGTGAAATTGGCCTTGTCTTCAGGCAGGAAAGGATGCTCAGGATATCCTTCGATGCCCGGGTATTCCCAATCCAGGTCAATGCCATCGGCACCGTAGGTTTGCATCAGGTCTTTCACCGAATTGGCAAATTCTTGCCGTCCTTCGGCGCTGGCAAAAACACCAGAACAAGGTTGACAGCCACCCCAGCCTCCTAGAGAAAGCATAACTTTGAGTCGGTACTTTTTTTTCAAAGCCACCAGGTTACGGATGCAAATGCTGTCTTGGGCATTGTCAACAGCCAGGCGTTGGCCGCGTAAGTGACAAAAACTAAAGACGACATGGCTGAGTTGTTCCCAGTTGTACTTTTCCAAATCCTGGCCATTGCCTGCATAATAAGCAATGACCGCAATGGGCTTGGGTTTATTCAAAAATGAAGGATTGCTGAAAAAGAAGCCGAGTATACTAAGCGGAAGCAAGGCATACCAGGCAGGTCGCTGAAGGTGTTGGAACATAAACCCGAATTGTGTGAATTATTCAGGTAAAACTAGCAAAAAAATTGGGGATTAGCGGATCAGGGTCACATTTTGCAGCAAAGTCCCTGCTTGTTTTTCATTGCTTTCATTGACCAGGACATAGCGCACGGCCACCATGTAAATGCCAGGATCGACTTGAATTTGCCGAAAAGTACCATCCCAACCGGGCTTCGTGCCGCTGCTCTCGTAGATCCGATCTCCCCAGCGGTTGTACACGCTCATGTGTATTTCTTTGACGCTGCAATTGCTGAACATTTCGAGCAGGTCGTTGTGTCCATCGGCATTGGGGCTAAAGGCATTCGGCAAGTAAACCGGGCAAGGACAAGTTTGTCGGTTTAGTCGGTACTCATACACTGTTGGGGCAATGCAGTTGTAGTCTGTGGCGCGGTAAGTGCCGATGGAATCCAGGGTGCGCTGGCTTTCCGGGGTGCCGTCTTCCCAGAAAAAATCAGCAGAAGGCAATTGCACCGTCCATTTTTGGTTACAGGACAAAGTGCTGTCTTTGCGGATGAGCCTTTCTTTGCTCAGGTCGCAACTTTCAGCAAAGGCGTACACCAGTGGGACTGCCACAATGCTGGCATCGACATTGCGGATGTTGACGGGAAAAAAAGTTGGCGTTTGGGGAGTGACAGATATGGGTGTGGGGTTGGCGCGAATCGAATTGAAATCTTCCCAGCTAAAACAACGGCCCAGGTTGGAATCCAGGGCAGTTTGCAGCAAAAAACCAGCATAGCGATCCGAGCTTGCCGCTTTCAAGTCCTGGGTTCCGATTACCGTAACCAAGCCTTTGGCATTGATGGATTGATAAATGCCGTCGGTTTGCAAGGATTGTTGAATAAGCAAGCGACGCTGACGGGTAATTTTACCAGCGGCACTCAACCACAATTGGGTCGGGTAATTTTCGCCCTTGCCAGGGTGATTGTACATGGCCAGCAGATCCCCGTTTTCCAGCACCTGCAGATTTGCTCCACGCTCACTACTGGGAAAAAGTTCGCTTTTCCAGACCAATTCACCATTGGGCGCTATTTTGTAAAAAAACGCTTCCTCTTCCTTGATTGCCTCAAAAACATAGCCGTCTGCTACCTCAACTGGCCCCGCTACGGGGTAATAATCGCTGCGGTTGTTGCCCGATTCGAAAATGCTAGACCACTCGATTTGACCTTGAGCATTAAATTTGAAGGTGTAAACCCCTGATCGGCCCAGAAACCCATTGTCTTTGGTAATAATCGCCTCGCCACTGGATTCAAATGGGGCGAATAATTTCCCCCATTGCTGATTGAGTTTGGCATCAAAAACCACCAAAAAACCCCGCTTGGGCGTATTGTAATCCAGCAACAGCCCATAGGCCATGAGGCCACCGTTGGGAAATACTTTGATGTTGTAAGTAAAGTTGTCGACCGTGCCGAAATGGAAAACTTTGAACGCAAGATCCTTGCCTTTTTGATCCAGTTTGAGCAAAAAAATGTACTCACTCATGCCCTCGTAGGCCGTGCCATAAATGTAAATCTCGTTGTCGGAATTGATGCTGAAGTCTTTAAAACTCATGAAATTTTCCTTCCATTGAAAGTTTTTGCTCCAGATGGTGTTTCCGCACTGGTCGAGCCGCAGGATGTTCAGTCCACCGTTTTGCGACGACGTTTTGCCCCGAATGGGCGAACCCGCAATCAGCAAATCCCCATTGGAAAAACGGGCAATTTTTTGCTCATACGGCTTATCCGATTTCTCCAGCAACTTGAAGTATTGTTGGGAGAATCCTTTGGTAGCGCAGAGCAAAAAGCAGAGCATCAAAGTGTGGATCCGTGTAGTTTTCATTTGTAGTCTATTGTCCAAATATACTACTTTTGGGGCATTTTAAAGTGAAACCGTATACAATGCCGTTCCTCCGACAAGACGATTACCTTCCGCCCTTGCTTTTTCGCAATACGTATGTCAATACCATTTATCCATCCTTGTTCAGGCAAGTGCCCGATCTCCTCTACCAACGTGAACGCATCGATACCCCCGATGGCGATTTTCTGGATCTGGATTGGGCTGCTCAAGGCCGGGATAAGCTCGTTATTGTGCTTCATGGCCTTGAAAGTTCATCAGATCGGGGCTACATCAAGGGAATGATTCGCCGTTTTGGAATGGAAGGCTGGGACGGCCTGGGCATGAATTTTCGGGGTTGCAGTGGCGAGCCCAATCGCCTGTTGCGCACCTACCACATTGGCGAAACGGGTGATTTGGATTGGGTACTGCGCCATGTTTTGTCCAAAAATCAATACCGCGAAATTGTCTTGATCGGCTTTAGCCTGGGTGGCAATGTAGTGATGAAGTACCTGGGAGAACAGGAGGAACGCCTGTTTCCGGAAATCACCAAAGGTATTGCCATCTCAGTGCCTTGTGAGGTGATGAGTGCCAATGAAGAATTCAACAAATGGAAAAACTGGATTTACATGCGGCGGTTTATGCTGTCATTGAATCCTAAAATGCATGTCAAAGCGCAGCTTTTTCCGGATCAATACCACATCAGCATACCCAAACCCCGCAGTTTTGACGAGTTTGATGCGGCTTTTACAGCACCAGTACATGGTTTTGACAGCGCAGAGGACTATTGGATGCGCAACAGCAGCCTGACTTTTATTCCCCAAATCAAGATTCCAATTTTGCTCATCAATGCCCTGGACGATACCTTCCTGAGTCCGGCTTGTTTTCCATATGCCTTGGCTGAGCAATCATCGGTTTTTCATTTGATGACTCCCCGCTACGGCGGGCATTGTGGGTTTTATACGCCAGGAAAAAGGAACGTGTTTTGGTCGGAGGAGCAGGCATGGAAATTCGTGGGAAGCTCACTTCGGCTGCGCTCAGCGACCGCGTGATGTGCTAGAACTATTCTAGACTTTGCGCTGAGTGGTACGCGATTGCTCAACGCGAGGTCTAAGTCTTACTGGCAAAACAAGCGGTCGCTGAGCGTAGCCGCGCTTCGACCCTGCTCAGCGAACAGCCGCTTCCAAAAATCTAAAACCCCAATTGCAATGCACGCGGTCAGCCCACTTTGCGCCAATCTTGCTAAAAAGATTGTTGAATCGGGTTTGGATCGCATCAATAAATCCGTATATTTAGGAACGATTTCCGAAAGTTCTTTGACAAGGCTGGAAAATGAGTGGGTCAATTTAAGCCTCAAGTGGGCAAACACGATGAGCGTTGCTTCACGCAACAAGGTAAATGGGATTTTTCTGCTGCAACAGAGAGTGGTAGAAAAGCAAGCTGATATTTTTGTGACACAAATCAATTTGTAAAGTATTGATTGCCAACCTTTACTTGAATCAATTCATTTATTTGACATATTTGTGACAAATTGACTACTTGCTTTTGACCTAAAAACAACACGTATTCAAAAATTTTAGTTAATTTTTTGGTTAAAATTTTAATGCGTGTTCTGGGTAATTTGGCAATCAATTTTTTATACGTACCAAATAATCAGCTAAGGGAAAATTTGGGAAATATAAAAAATGCGTTATGTGTATATTTGTTGTTGTAATCGCAATGTATTGTAATTGAATTTTTTGTGAGAAATTAGAGGCCACATTTCGCGCATGATGGGCGCACTTTCAGGCGATATTTTCACAAAGATTTACACTTTATAAATTTCCTGACTATGGCATTTTCTGACAATTTTATGACGATTTTTTTGTTTTATTTTGCTGATTGTCAAGTGGATAAAAAAGGGAAGGGTAGGAGAGCATTCCAAAATTGATGGGGACTGGGATGGAGTGATATGCTCAGGAGGTTTTAAATTTGTGGGAAGCGGCGCTTCGGCTACGCTCAGCGACCGCGTGATATGCTTAGTAGGCTTCTGGGGCTCGGGTTGAGCATAGCGGCGCTTCGGCTGCGCTCAGCGACCGCGCGTTTTGAACGCGAAACCTAGACCTCGCGTTGAGCGATCACGTGCCACATAGTGCAAAATCTAAAACCGCCATAGCAAAACACGCGGTCGCTGAGCGTAGCCGAAGCGCCGCTTCCCAAAATCTAGAACCCCAATAACCCCCTTTTCCCCAAAAACTCTACTAAAATTTTGTTAAGGTGAGGGGTAAACCTGCCAATTTGCCGTAGTTTTGGGGTTTTATACAAAGGATGGAGAATCAGGATCAAAAAAACAAGCAAGACTGGCGTGAAGTACGATGGGCATTGTGGCAAATTTACCGCCGGGTAGGTGCCATTTTGCGTGTCACGATTACAGTATTGGCGGTCGGGTTTACCACTTTGTTCCTCATTTTTCAGGTGCCCATGGTGCAGGAATGGGCCATCGATGAAATCACCAGAGCCATTTCCAATACCACCAAAACCCGCACCGAGGTGGGGCATTTTCGCCTGGGCTTGTTCAACAAACTGGTGCTGCACGACGTGTACATTGAAGACGACCAGCACGACACCCTGCTTTTCTGTCACCGCCTGGACGCCAGCATTCAGATGAGCCCAATTACCTTGATCCGCGAAGGCTTGGTTTTTGACAAACTGAGCATCAGCAATGGGCAATTCAATCTCAAAAAAGCACCGGCAGCTGAGCTGAATAACCTGGAAATTTTGTTGGCCAGGCTTTTCCCCCCCAAGCCGAGTACCCCCAAAACCGAAAAAAAGCCATTCAAGCTGGCCATCAATAAGCTCAATCTGGACAATGTTTCTTTCTACAAAAATGATTTGCATCGAGGGCAGCGCATGAAAATTTATTTGAAACGCGGGCGCATTGCCATCGACAAAATGAATTTGCCAGCCAAACAGATCAAAGTAAAATACATCCGCATCAATGGCCTTGATTTTTTGATCGACGAATTGAAATACGGCCCTGGTTACGAAGAATCTTTGACCGAGGAAGAAGAGCAGGTTCCCATAGACAGCGTTGCTACAGATACGCTTACCTGGGATGTCACCGTGAAAGACTTTGACCTCTCGAAATCCAAGTTCTTCTTGCACAATTACCGCAAGGCACCTCGCAAAACCAACGCCCGGGATACCATCGATTATGCCCACATGGAAGTGCGGGACATCGACATCCGCATCCAGAATTTTGCAGTCAAAAAAGACGTCTTTTCAGGCAATCTCAACAACATCTCCCTGCGGGAAAAAAGCGGCTTTGAGCTCACCAAACTGGCGGCCAAGCAAGCCGTGGTCAGCAACAATGAAATCACCCTAAACGGGATGGTGCTCAAAACACCCAATTCCAACATAGGTGATACCCTCCAACTCAAATTTGATTCTTTCGACGACTTTAGCGATTTTCCGAACCTGGTTCGGCTGGATACCCGATTTTCTGGGGCACAAATTGCCATGCGCGACATCATGGCTTTTGCCGCGGACTTGACCACCAATCCTTTTTTTCGCAAAAATCGGGAAACCACCCTTTCCCTTGATGGGCGCTTCTATGGGCTGGTCAACAACCTCAATGGCCGAAAATTCAAGATGTTGCTGCCGGATGGCACTTTTTTGCAAGGAAAATTTGACGCACGCAACCTGGCGGTAAAAGACAACGAATCCATCGAACTGCGCATGGATCGGCTCAGTACCAGCATGCGCACCTTGCGGGATTTGTTGCCCAATTTCAATTTGCCCCGCAACTTTGACAAGTTGGGTAAACTGGAATACAGCGGAGAATTTATTGGTTTTTTCAACAGTTTTACCACCATTGGGCAGTTGTTTACCAGCATCGGAAGCGCCGACTTGAACCTTTCGCTCAAAAATACCGAAATACCCGAACGCGCTTCATATTCCGGGATCGTGACGCTGAATAATTTCGACCTGGGCAAATGGACCGACAACAAAAACTTTGGCAAAATCAGCTTGCGTGCCGTTGTAAAGGAGGGCGATGGCTATGGCCTGGCAGGCAAAAACGCCCGCGCCAAATTGACTTCCAACATCAAAAGCTTTGAATTCAAAGGCTACAAATACTCCAACGCCCAAATGCAGGGCGAATTGAAATCCCGCAAATTTGACGGTAACCTCAACATCAAAGACGACAACATCGACCTGGTATTCAACGGTAAAGTCGATTTGTCGCAAAATGTTCCAGAATACATTTTCAACTCTTCCATCAATCGTCTCAACCTGCAAAAACTGAATTTCAGTAAGGAAGACATCGTGTTGACTGGAAATGTAGACTTGAACATCAAAGCAAAAAGCCTCGTCGACCTGGTTGGAAGAGCGGAATTCAAAGATTTTGACATCAACAAGGGGGATCAAACCTACCATTTCAAAAGTGTAGACATTCGCTCATCTCTGGATTCGAATGGATCACGGGATCTGGACATTGCCTCCGATGTGATGGATGCACGCCTGGATGGCCGCTTCGACATCGAAAAAATTCCGGCCACTTTCCAGCATTTCTTGTACGACAATTATCCCGGATTTGCCAATCGTTTTGGCATTCCCCAAATTGATTCTTTGTTGCGCCCGCAGCAGTTCAAATTTGACATCAAAATTAAAGACAGTGGGGGCTTACACGAATTGATCAACACGCAATTGGGCCCCATCAAAAACTTTAATTTTTTCGGTGAATTTGACAACCTCACCTCTACGCTAAGGGCACAATTGAATGCCCCCGAGCTCCGCTTTGGAACCATGGCTGCAACCGATCTCGGGTTAAGCATTAATTTGACCAACGGTGCCGGTTTTGTCAATCTCAACACCATGGCGCTGACCATCAACGACAAACAAAAGCTGCCCGACATTAAGCTGCAAACCATGCTGGATCGCGATACCCTTGATTTTTCTTTGAACTACGCCGATAATTCTTCCAAAGTATTGTCCAAAGTAGACTTGAATGGCCGCTTTTTCATCCGCGATTCGAACACAATGTTGATGCAATTGCGCAACACCAACCTGCGCCTGATGAATTCCAACTGGAACATCAATCCAAAAAACTCGATCACCTTCGGGAAAGATTACATAGACGTCAAAGATTTTGTGCTACAACACGAAAAGAAAGCCATTCGCCTGGATCGCCTGGGCCGCAAGGGGGTGAAATTGGCCATGAACAACATGGAATTGAGCTTACTCAATGATTACCTCAATTTCGACCCCATGAAATTTAGCGGCCTTTGCAACGTGGAAGCCAGGGTTGAAGACGTGCTGAGTTTAAACAACCTGGGCGGTTCGATAATTTGCGACACCTTCAGAATCAACAAAGACGACTGGGGACTGATGCGCCTGGATGTAAAAATGAAGGATCGACAGCATCCCCTTGAGGCCGTTTTTTCCCTGACCAAAGATACCGCGCAATTGCTGCTGGAAGGTTACTACAACCTCAGCACCTTTGGCGAAAGCAAAGAACAAAAAGCCCGCTTTTTTGATGCCAATGTCAATATTCATTCCTATCCGCTCAGCATCGCCAGCTATTTTGTTGGCGACGTGTTCAAAAACCTGTACGGGTATTTTGACACCGATTTGCACATCAGTGGCGAACCGAACAATCCGGATATTGCGGGCAAAATGCACCTCATGAAGGGCGGCTTCACCGTAGATTATCTAAAAACGACCTACACGTTTGATCGCGGAAATGTATTGGTGGACAATTTTCTGTTCGACCTGTCTGGAATGTTGATCCACGATAAACGCAACAAACGGGCCAGTCTGGATGGCGGTATCCGCCACGACCATTTGCGCCAGTTTGGTTTCAACGCTACCCTACAAACCCTCGAACCCTTTTTGGCGCTGGATACCAAAAAAGGAGACAATGAACAGTTTTATGGGCAAGCCATGGGAATGGGTAAAATTAACTTCTCCGGTTCATTCCAACGGCCTGATATCTCGGTGATTGCCTCGGTAGGTGAGGGGTCAAAACTGATCATTCCCGTGAGCAACGAGCGAAAAGTAGGGCAGTTGGAATTTGTTCGCTTCATCGAAAAAACACCCAAGAAAGACAAGAATAAAGGAGAAAGAGACTCCCGTGACCTGCGTGGCGTAGGCATAGATCTGGATGTTACGGTGCTGCGGGGCGCAGAAATGCAGATCATTTTCAACGAACAATCCGGTGATGTAATCAAGGGATCGGGCAGGGGAGCCATCCAGATTTCAGTGCCCAGAGGGGGCGATTTTAAGATGTTTGGCGAGATCGCAATCGATCAGGGCGAATACCTGTTTACATTGTACAACTTGTTCAATAAGGGCTTCCGGGTCAAAGAAGGAGGCACACTCACCTGGAACGGCGATCCTTTTGGCGCAATCATCAATTTGGAGGCCGAATACAAGGACTTGAGCGCCTCAGTGTACAGTTTTATTCAGGAATACCTGGTTACTGCCACGGACGAACTCAAAGCAGCAGCCAATTCCAACACCAACATCGACTTGCGCATGAAATTGCGCGGAGACTTGCTCAAACCAACCATCGATTTTGATTTGGCATTTCCCAATTTGCGGGGCGAATTGCAGAGTTTTGCCGAGAGCAAAATCCGTACCCTCAAGCAAGACCAAAACGAACTCAACAAACAGGTGTCAGGCTTGATCCTGTTTGGCCAGTTTCTGCCTGCTGATTTTGCATTTGGCAACCAGGCACGGGCTTTTGCCCTTAACTCGGTGAGCGAATTGGTGTCCAATCAGCTTTCCCTGATGGTCACCGAATTGCTGAAAGACCTGGTAGGAGAGGGGGTACTTTCGGATATCAACTTCAATGTTCGTCAGGCATTGACAAGCAGAGGCAACAACGAATTCCAATTTAGTTTAAAACCGTATTTTCTCCAGGATCGACTTTCCGTGCAGGTGGGAGGCAACATTCAGAACAACGTTCCGGGTACAACCGTAAATACTTTTGTGGGAACGGATGTGGTGATCGAATACGCCATTACCCCCGATCGTAACCTCAAACTCCGCGTTTTCCAAAAACTTCAACCCGACGTAGGCGGAAGCCGCTTTCAGGTAGGAACGGGCTTGAGTTTCAGAAAGGAATACAACTCTTTTGCTGATTTTATCAAAAGTCTGCGGGGCGCGAAGAAAAAGTAGGTAACGCCGCAAATTCCAGAAGGGAAATGTGGAATTGTATCTTGCAACCAAGTCGGAGGTAAGTACTGGTTATTTTGGCAGCTTCGCTGCTTTTTTCCACCACCTAAGACCTGTCAATTACCCACAAAACCTACTTCGCCATTCGCTGGCGCAAAAAATGATCCGCCAATACCAATGCTGCCATGGATTCCACGATGGGCACTGCCCTGGGCAACACACAGGGATCATGCCGTCCTTTTCCGGTTACAATCACCGCTTCCCCTTGCTCGTTGACCGATTCCTGCTCAGGGATAATGGTGGCAACGGGCTTGAATGCCACGCGAAAAGTAATGTCCATCCCATTGGAAATGCCGCCTTGCACCCCACCAGAGTGATTGGTGCGGGTCAGTATTTTTCCATTTTCCTCATAAAAGCTATCGTTGTGCTCCGAGCCGCGCATGCTCACGCCTGCAAAACCTGAACCGTATTCAAAACCCTTGCAGGCATTGATGCTCAGCATGGCTTTGCCCAGATCTGCATGCAGCTTGTCAAAAGCGGGTTCTCCCAATCCGGGAGGGCAACCTTTGATCACCGCGCTGACCACGCCACCGATGGTATCGCCGTCTTTGCGCACCGCTTTGATCAGGTCGATCATTCGTTCGGCCATTTCGGGATCAGGACAACGGACGTCGTTGGATTCGGTGAGCGAAAGATCAAGTTCTTCCAGTGATTTCTGCAACACCAATGCTCCAACCTGACTGACATAAGCCTGGATTTGTATGCCTTCCTGTGCCAATAGCAATTTGGCCACCGCACCAGCGGCTACGCGCGCAGCGGTTTCTCGTGCCGAAGAACGGCCACCACCCCGGTAGTCGCGGATGCCATACTTGACCTGATAGGTATAATCGGCATGTGAGGGACGGTACTTGTCGGCAATATGGCCATAGTCTCCCGAGCGTTGATCGCCGTTGTAGATGACCATGGCGATCGGTGTGCCTGTACTTTTTCCCTCAAAAATGCCCGAAAGAATCTGAACAGTATCGGATTCCTTGCGCTGGGTCACGATATTGGACTGGCCTGGCCTGCGGCGATCCAGTTCAGATTGAATAAATTCCTCGTCGAGAACTAAACCCGCCGGACACCCGTCTATCACCACCCCAACTGCTTTGCCGTGTGATTCTCCAAATGTGCTGATGCGAAATGCGGTTCCAAATATGCTTCCTGCCACGATGGTTTCCTTTTTGATTTGATGCCGCGAAGCTAAGAAAAGTGTAGCGGTTTTAAAAATTGGTTGCTTATTGCGCTCCCAATCGTAGCCCAGGAATGCAGGCGCTACGATTAAGGTTCTTGCCCCACGATGGTTCTAAACGTCAGATTTATGCGTGGCTGAGTCACCTTCTTGGTGGTCGGCAAACGGTGCAACCAGTTGGTTTGGGTTGCATCTTTCATGAGCAACAAACTGCCGTGTTCCAATAGTACCGATACGGTTTGCTGGTCGCGCTTGTGTTTGAAAGCAAAATTCCGGACTGCGCCAAAACTAAATGAAGCAATGGCTGAATTTTTGCCCAGGGTCTTTTCGTCGTCGCTGTGCCAGGCCATTCCTTCCGCACCATCGTGGTACAAATTGAGCAAACAGGAATTGTAGGTAGCCTCCGTCAGGCGTTCCGCCAGGGATTTTAGTGCCAGCAGTTCTTCCGTCCAGGGCAAGGCCGTTTTGGTGATTTTTGAATAGGTGTACGAAAATCCGCCATCGCCATACCAGGCCGCTTTGCGCTTGGTTACAATGTGTTTGCCAAACATGATTGCTTCGTCGTTTTTCCATTCAATGGTGTGCATCAGCGCATCAAAATAGGATTGGGCCTCGGGCTGGCTCATCACCCTGCCGAAGTATTGCACCGTGCCATCGTAAGGCAAAAGATTGACCAAGGGGTCGGGATTAAACAAGTCCATTTTAGCGCTTACTTCTTATTGATGAACCAGGCCCACAAAATCAGTACAAACTGCATCGGCAAGCGGATCAGGGCAATCTGATGGGTGCCTACGGCAGGCTCAGTTCTAAAAACATCTATGATGTGCAGGGGCAAAAAGACCAGCATCAACACAAATACAGCGAAGGTAGCCATGGTACGGAATCTTGGAATAAACAGCCCAATTCCCAACCCAATTTCAGTGACACCCGCAAGCACATTGATGACTGGATTCAAGGCAAAATTGGGAAAAAAACGGGCGTACATGTCTGGATTCATGAAGTGCGAAACGCCGCCCAAAATCATGAAGAGGCCAAAGAGGAAGGTCAGTACGAGTTTGAAGGTTTTCATTGGGTTGGATTTAAGGGTGAATGGATACAAATGTACGCTCACTTTTGTAATGACAGAAATCTTATCTTTGCGGAACTCAATACCCATTTATTTGTTCTCAATAGCAATTGCCCACATTTGCGGGGTAAAGGATAACCCAAAACACCCCACACAAGCACTATAATCCACTGATTGAACGACAGGACTTATGAGATTGGAACCGAAAGATCTTTTTGAAAAGCTCGAATTTGACAAAGTTATCGACCTCTTGGTCAAAGAGTGCCTGGGCGAACAAGGGATCGAACGCATCCGCGCCCTTCAGCCCCATACCAACCTGCAATACATCGAAGAGCGCCTCAAAGAAGTGTCGGAACTGAAGCGGTCTATTGAGCACAACGACCGAATTCCGTTGTTGCCCTATGAAACCATCGATAGCGACTTGCAATTGTTGGCCATTGTAGACGCCGTATTGCCCGAAGATGGTCTGCGCCGCATCAATACCATTTTAGTCAGCATCGGCAACATTTATAAATTCTTCACGCCATCTCGCCGCGAGTTTTACAAAACCCTGTACGAGATCGTCCGTCCGGTAAATTTTGACCCTACGCTAGCCAAGGAAATTGACCGGGTGATCGACCCTGATGGCAACATCCGCCCCGATGCTTCGCCAGAATTGTCGCGCATTCACAAGTTGATTCAATCCAAAACGAGAGAGTTGGATCGTGTTTTTCGCGACATCATCAACGATTATCGGGCCAAAGGATGGTTGAGCGATTCGGTGGAAAGTTTCCGCAATGGGCGGCGGGTACTCAGTGTGCCAGCCGAGCACAAGCGCAAAATCCGGGGCATCATTCACGATGAATCGGCCACTGGAAAAACGGCCTTCATCGAACCCGAGCTGGTCATCGAGATCAACAACGATATTTTTGACCTGGAACAGCAGATGCGTCGGGAGATATACCGCATCCTCAAAGAGCTGAGTGCTACCCTGCGGCCTTATGTGCCCCAATTGCACCAGTACCAGGAGATCATGGTGTATTTTGATGAAGTACAAGCCAAGGCTCGCCTGGCCGTGCGCATGAAAGCGATTGCGCCCTTGATGCTCGATACCCCCAGCCTTGAATTTTTTGAAGCCTACCACCCGCTGTTGCTGCTGAAAAACAGCCAACTGGGTAAAAAAACCGTTCCCTTCGATCTGCGTCTGGATGGTGGAAACCGCATTCTGGTATTGAGTGGTCCCAACGCAGGAGGAAAGTCGATCACCATGAAATCGGCAGGATTGCTGCAACTCATGGCCCAATCTGGCTTGCTGATCCCGGTCAACAAGCGCACCGAATTGGGGATTTTCCACAATTTCTTTGCAGATATCGGCGACCAGCAGTCTATCGAAGACGACCTGAGTACCTATAGCTCTCGTTTGGCCAACATGCGCCTGTTTTTGGAGCATGCCGACGAGCGCACCTTGGTACTGATCGATGAATTTGGTTCCGGTACCGACCCTCAAATTGGTGGTGCCATCGCCGAGGCCATTCTCTGGGAGTTGAATTACCGCAAGTCTTGTGGAGTCATTACCACCCACTACTCCAACCTGAAAATTTTTGCCTACAAAAGTAAAGGCATCCTGAACGGTTCGATGGTGTTTGACAAGGAGAACCTGTCACCCACCTACGAATTAAAAGTTGGCCGCCCGGGTAGTTCTTACGCCTTTGAAATTGCCGAAAAAAGTGGTTTGGGTGACAAGGTGCTGGATTACGCCAAAAATCGCGTCGGCAAAAACGAAAAAGCGGTAGATCAGCTGCTGATCGATTTGCAACGCGAAAAACAAGAGGTTGAAGAAGAACTCAAAGGACTGAAAGAACGCCAGGAGAAACTGGACAAACTGATGAAGTCCTACGACAGCATGCAACGCGACCTGGAGTTTCGCCGCAAACGTTTGAAGTTGGACGTCAAAGAGCAAGACCTGCAAAAGAGCGCCCAGGACAGCAAAGACCTCGAAAAACTCGTGCGCGAACTGCGCGAAGCCCGCAACCTGGAACAAGCCATGGAAGCTGCCGCCAAAGCCCGGGAAGAAAAGAAAAAACTGACCGAGCAGGTGGTCCAACTGCGTGAAGAAGTATACTACGCACCGGATAGCCGCCCTAAAAACGATCGCCCACTCAAAAAAGGCGATTATGTAAAACTGGTGGCTGGTGGAGCCAATGGCATGGTCGAGTCCATCAAAGGAGAAAAAGTGGTTGTGGAGGTTGGCCTGATGCGCATGACCCTCAATATCAGGGATCTGCAATTGTCTAATCCTACCCTGGATTTGCGCCAAACCAAGAGTGTACAATCGGATGTGATCCAAAAAAGTTCTGCTTTTTACCCCCGGATCGATATTCGCGGCGTGCGGTATGAAGAGGCGCTAAAGATGGTGGAGGATTTTATGGATCAAGCCCTGATCACCAGCTCAAACCACTTGCAAATCGTACATGGAAAGGGAAATGGTACTTTGCGTAACGCGGTGCGTTCCAAACTGAAAGAATACCAGAACTTGGAGATGGAAATTAGGCATCCCGAACCAGAGAGTGGGGGCGATGGGGTGACCTTGATTGAATTTAAATAACTTATATTGTGTATATTAACCGCAGAGTAACGGAGTTGACGCGGAGTTGCGCGGAGTTTTTTTAGGGCACCTTCGGTGCGGAGAGGCCACAGAGGTCGCCATTGTTGAAGTTCGGTTCATTGCCCAAAATCAATTCCCGCAGTAGGATTCTGGATTTAGGCACGATCCTTATGAAGAACCATCTCCAGCCACCGCAGGTGGCAAACTCCTTAGTACTAAAAAACTCCGCGCACCTCTGCGTCAACTCCGTTACTCTGCGGTTAATATGAGTAATGTGAGTCAATAATTAAATCTTTGATTGACTATCTGGTGAATCGACAGACCTGAGACACCTAAGCGTCACCTGAGGCAATAAGGGGTGGATTCTAAGGTAGTAGAAAATCACAGCAGCGAAGCTGCCGAATGTGATTTAAATAAAAAACGGTAGATTCGCGACGCATCGCGGATCTACCGTCCCACCAAGACGCGATGAATCGCGTCTCTACTAGATTTGGTCTGTTCCTGCAAAATGGAAAGCCCCTTCAATCGCGGCATTCTCATCAGAATCAGAACCGTGTACTGCGTTTTCGCCTACACTTTTTGCAAATCTGGCACGGATGGTACCAGGCTCTGCATTGGCAGGGTTGGTTGCACCAACCAGCGTGCGAAAATCAGCAACAGCATTGTCTTTTTCGAGGATAGCAGCTACGATTGGGCCAGAAGACATGAAGTCTACCAACTCACCGTAAAATGGACGCTCGCTGTGAACAGCGTAAAATTCGCCCGCCTTTTCTTTCGAAAGTTTAGTCAATTTCATGGCAACGATGCGGAATCCAGCTTCGTTGATTTGTGCCAGGATGGCACCGATGTGACCCGCTGCAACTGCATCAGGTTTGATCATCGTAAAGGTTCTATTTCCAGCCATAATATGCTCGGTTTTTCAAAATTTGGAGCAAAACTAAGGAAAATGTACAAAGACAAGGCCTGGAAGTACTTTTTTTTTATGTTACCTTTTTAAACGTGTCTGGATTCACCTATTTGCTATTTTCTTCCCCTCAAAAAATCGGGAAGTAATTTTTTGCGTCAAACTAAGGTGCAAAGAACCTGGAATAGTTTGTTTAAATCCATAATTTTTGACACCTTCGCACTTTGAATTTTGAACGAACAAAGACTTATGGGGGAAATGCTATTTTGTTTCCATTTATAGGTCATTGTTTCCCCTTTGATTTTAAGTAGGACATGGAAAACATCCAAGCGTTAAGAAATCTTCTTGCCGAACCTCGGAAAGTCGTGATTCTGACCCACCGCAACCCAGACGGAGATGCGATTGGTTCATCTCTGGCGTTGTATCACCTGTTGAAAAAACAGGGGCATGACCCGGTGGTTGTATGCCCATCAGAGTATCCTGGTTTTTTGGAATGGATGGATGGCGTACACCAAATGGTGATTTACGATGCCGACATCGATCTTGCCAAAGCCGAAATTGAATCAGGGGATGTGTTTTTTTGCCTCGATTTCAATGCGCTCGACCGAATCGATAAAGTGGGCGAAATTTTAGCGCCCATTGCAAAGCCCAAGGTCATGATTGACCACCACCTGGAGCCGGAGTCATTTCCCGATTTCCTGCTTTCGGATACCACTGCCAGCTCCACCAGCGAATTGATTTACGACTTTATCCAACTGATGGGTTGGGAAGCGTTATTGGATATCAAGATTGGCGAGTGTATTTTCACTGGAATTGTCACCGATACCGGATCCTTCAAGTACAGCACTTCACCAAAACTGTACCGCACAGTAGCCAGTCTAGTCGAATTGGGGGTCAAAGATTACCTTCTTCAAGACTTGATTACCAACAGTCAGGAGGAAAAACACTTGCGCTTGTTGGGGCATTGCCTGTTCAATCGCATGGAAATCCTGGAAGAGTACCGTACGGGCATCATCACCTTGACCAAAGAAGACTACGCGCGCTTTGACATTCAGCGCGGGGATACAGAAGGAATCGTCAACTACATTTTGCGCATTCGGGGCATCATTATGGCCGTTTTTATTACCGAGCAGCCTACAATTGTAAAAATTTCCTTGCGTTCTAAAGGGGATTTTTCGGTGCAAGAAATTGCCCAAAAACACTTCAAAGGAGGTGGACATAAAAATGCATCAGGAGGTGCTTCGTTTATTGGTTTAAAAGCCACACTCAAGAAATTCCGCGAGTTGTTGCCCGAATACCGCGAAGCCCTGAACCGTGTCAATGAATTTACTGTGTAACCAATTTTGGGTTTTCCGTTTTGGGTTCCGACCTAAAGCCAGGAACCTCTCAACATCAATAACAACATGAGAATTTTGTCATGCCTATTCCTGGCGCTGGTATTGCTGTCAGGATGTAAGAAGGAGCAAAAATTGCCCAGTGGGTACACGTACGTTGTACATACTCACTCCACCGGAAAAGCACTGAAAGCTGGTGATTTTGCCTATTACCGTTTCCAATTGCGTAACGGAGATAGCGTAATTAACTCCAATTTTCAATTGATTCAGGTACCCGATTCAGCTACCTTGAAGCAGCAGCCTCAAAACCCAATTTTTGAAGCGCTGTTGCGGATGAAAAACAAAGACAGCATCACCATCTATGTGCCGCTGGATACGCTGAAAGAAGAACAGAAACCTGAAGGGTTCAAAGGTGCAAAAATCATGTACTACGACATGGTGATCAAGGACGTGTTGACTACTGCCGATATGCAGAAAATCTTCACTGATTTCCAAAAAACCATGCAGGACAAAACCAAAAAGCGTTCTGCTGAGCAAATGAAGTCGGAATTGGCACGCGCAAAAGCTTTTGTTGACAAAACAGCAAAAGAATACCTCGCGGGTACCCTGAAAGGCATCAAAACCACTGCTTCTGGTTTGAAATACCTGGTACACGAACCAGGAACTGGCCCAGTATTCAAAAACGATGATTTCATCTTCGTGGATTACTACGGCGCACTTACCGACGGTTCCATGTTCGACAACTCTTTTGAGCGGGAAGCAGATTTCTCTTTCCCATTGGGCAAACAACCATTGATTCCAGGATGGATGGAAGGGTTGCAAATGGTCAAGAAAGGCATGAAGGTTACTTTCTTCATTCCATCAGGATTGGGTTATGGCCCTCAGGGTTCACCGCCAAAGATTCCTGGCAACGCTGAATTGATTTTCTACATCGAAGGAAACGATACATTTACACCAAATCCTTACGTGTTGGCTGGCCAACCAGGGATGTAAATTTTTATGAACGTAGAGACGCGATTCATCGCGTCTCTATTTTCGAATCTTTTAAAGACGCGATCAATCGCGTCTCTACCATTTTTTCACCTTTTAAAAAGGAGCATCATGACGATAGAACAATTGCGCGATTTGCGCGAGCGTCTGGTGAGTTTGGGGAGGTATCTTTGACGTCGAGAACCGACTCATCCAGATTGAAGAAAAAGAGCAATTATCACTCGATCCTACATTTTGGAACGACCCCAAGCGGGCCGAAAGCATCCTCAAAGAACTCAAAGCAGACAAAAACTGGGTAGAGCAATACCGCAATGCGGAAGCCCATGTAGACGACGCTGAAGTACTCCTGGAGTTCAACAAGGAAGGCGAAGCTACCGAAGCTGAAGTGGACGAAAAATATGCCGAAGCGCTTGCCGTTATCGAAGGCATGGAATTCCATACCACCCTCAACCAACCCGAAGACGACCTCAATGTTGTGCTGGAAATCAACGCAGGTGCAGGTGGTACCGAAGCCTGTGACTGGGCAGAGATGTTGTACCGCATGTACATGATGTGGGCGCAGCGCAAAGGGTTCAAATTCAGTGAACTGAATCGACAAGATGGGGATGTAGCAGGACTGAAATCCGCTACCATCGAAATCCAGGGCGAGTATGTATTTGGTTTGCTGAAAGGCGAAAACGGGGTGCACCGACTCGTACGGGTGAGTCCCTACAACTCGCAGGGCAAGCGCATGACTTCGTTCTCCTCGGTGTTTGTACACCCCATGGTGGACGATACCATCGAAATCGAAATCAACCCTGCCGATCTGGAATGGGATACCTTCCGGGCAAGTGGTGCAGGTGGTCAGCACGTCAACAAGACGGAATCTGCGGTGCGCGTACGGCACCTCCCTTCGGGTATTGTGGCGGAATGCCAGCAGGAACGCTCCCAGCACATGAACCGCGATAAAGCCATTCAATTGCTCAAATCGCGGCTGTATGAGCGCGAGCTCGAAAAACAGCGCGCTGAAAAAGAAACCATCGAATCGGGCAAGATGAAGAACGAATGGGGTTCTCAAATCCGCAGTTACGTTTTGGACGATCGGCGGGTCAAAGATCACCGGACTGGCTACCAAACCAGCCAGACTGATGCGGTACTCAATGGCGATATCGATGAGTTTTTGAAGGCATTTTTAATGCACCATGATTAACTATTTGAGTGGCATGCCGTTGTGCCGTTGGTGTACAATGGTGTACAATGGTGTGCAACCCAAAACGTAAAACAAGAAAATGACACTTTCTCCCTCTTCTCGGGTATGGGTATATTCCAGCAATCAGCCATTTGCAAAAGCAGATGTGCCAGCGCTGCGCCAACGGCTTCGGGATTTTGCTCAGCAATGGGTAAGCCACAACCGTCAATTGCGGGCAGATGCCGACGTATTGCACGATCGATTTGTCGTTTTGATGGTGGATGAAACCCAGGCGGATGCAAGTGGATGCTCGATCGATTCTTCGGTTGCTTTTCTCAAAGGCTTGCAGGCTGAATTCGGGGTTGACTTGTTCAACCGCATGATTTTCTCCTACCAGGATGCCCAAGGCCAGGTGCACTCCGTTGAGCGAGATGCCTTTGCTCGCCTATATGCTACCGAACAAATCAACGATGATACACTGGTTTTTGATCCTTTGGTTTCAACCAAGCAGGATCTGGATCAGGTCTTTTTGAAAAAACTAAGCCAAAGCTGGCACAAGCGGATGATTTAAAGTGATGGCAGGAACAAACGCTCAATATTGGATTTGAGTCCTTTAAGCTTCCTGAAAATGTCGAAAATTTCATCACCATCGCAGGTTAGGGCTGTTCCAATGGCGTACTCTTTTCCTTCTAATACTAAAAAATGCCAAAGCTTGCCCACGATAAAGCAGCCATAAACGTAATTAAAATGTATATTGTGTGATTGAGCCGCCAGCATAGCAATGAGTACCTGCCCTTTGGGGTCGCCATTGGGGTCAGTTGCTCGTTTGTATTCGTTTAAACAAAAAAATGGTTGCTTAGGGTTGCGAAAACCAGAAGCAATCATTCCATCCACTTTTCCCGATACTTCGTATTCTCCAATCTTTGCTACCAATTCCCTTTCCAAAAAATAAGCGTATTTGCGGTTGTCAAAATCAGCAAAAACAAACATTGGACTGATGATCTTGTTTTCTAGCTCAACTTCGTTCCAGTCATCGCCGCCAATGTTGTAGGTCGCGCGTAGGTGAGAGAGGTAAGTCGTTTCGTAATCATTAAGGGCATATTGAAAGTCCATCCATTCGTCCAAACGAGGTAAAGCATCTACCTGGGTTGTTCCAAAAGCTTCATCGATTTGATCAAGTGTCCATTCTCTAAAGTTGACTTTCATAGGAATGCTTTTGTTTTCTACAAAAATAACGGTTTTTATCCTTCTATACTTTAATTTTATCCAATATCCCGAATACTCCTGAATAAAATGTTGCAAATTGTAAGGGTTAAAATTTAATACAGCATGATAGGCAAAGTAAAAAAATGGCTGGGGATTGAAGGCGTAAAAATGGAGTTGCTTTTCGATGAGGACGCAACCACCCAAAAAGGCATCGTAAGTGGACTTATCCGGTTTACCAGTATGAACGCTCAAGTGGTTTCCCGAATTAAAGTGGTACTCATCGAACGGTATTCACGCGGCCGAGGCAAAGAAAAACTGGTTGACGAATACGAATTAGGCTCCCTGCAATTGGAAGAAGACATCGAAGTGCCAGCAGGTGAATTCGTTGAGGTAGAGTTCAATCTCAAGTACAAATTGGTGCGCTCCGAAATGGATGAATTGGAAAAATCCAATTTTTTCATGTCCCCTTTGGTCAAAGTGGCCAAAAGAATCAGCGCAGTAAAATCGGAATACCGCGTAGAGGCAGAGGCCAAAGTGAAAGGCACTGCCTTGAACCCATTTGACCGCAAGGAGATCATTATCCGGTAGAGACCGCGAAGCATCGCTTTTCTACGATGAACCATTCCCAATATCGTCTGTTTGCATACCATTGAAACAGGCATTTTATGCAAGCAATCAGCTTATTTTGGTTTCGTCGGGACTTGCGCTTGCAAGACAATGCCGGTTTGTACCACGCCTTGAAAAGCAAATTTCCGGTGCTACCCGTATTCATTTTTGATACCGGCATCCTCGATCAACTGGAGGACACTGAAGATGCCAGGGTCAGTTTTTTGCATCAACGCATCGCTGAATTACAGCTAGAGTTACGTTCCCTTGGAAGCAGCATGCTGGTGCGCTATGGCAAACCAGCCGAAGTCTGGACTGAACTTCTACAGGATTTTGTGGTGGCAGAGGTGTATACCAACCACGATTACGAACCCCGCGCCATTCAACGGGATGAACAGGTCAAATCCTTGCTGGCCGAGCAGAATATCCCTTTTTTCAGTTTCAAAGACCAGGTCATTTTTGAAAAGCTGGAAGTAACCAAGTCTGACGGCAAGCCTTACACCGTCTTTACGCCCTACAGCCGAACCTGGAAGTCCAAACTCGCCAGCCAAATGGACTCATTCAGCGAAAATGGGACAGAAAAGAACCTTTCTTTTTTCCTCAAACCCTATCCCTGCGCGGAATATTTCTCCAATTTTTGGCCCACAGATTCATTGCCTTTGCCTGCCCTTAGTGCCATGGGGTTTCAAGCCTCTAGTATCACTATTCCTCCAGCTACAGTTGGCCAGGGCTTGATCAAAACCTATGACAAAACCCGGGATTTCCCCTATCTAAACGGTACTTCCCGCTTGGGCATTCACTTTCGTTTTGGCACCATCAGCATCCGGGAAAAAGCCCGACGGGCCCTGGAACTCAATGAAACCTTCCTCAACGAACTTATTTGGCGGGACTTTTATGCCCAGATTCTGACCAATTTTCCACACGTGGCTGAGCGATCGTTCCGTCCAGAATACGACCGCATCGAATGGCGCAACAATGAACAAGAGTTTGAAAAATGGTGCACCGGGAAAACCGGCTACCCCATCGTGGATGCTGGCATGCGCGAATTGAATGCTACTGGTTTCATGCACAATCGGGTTCGCATGATCACCGCCAGCTTTTTGACCAAACACCTGTTGATCGACTGGCGTTGGGGTGAAGCTTATTTTGCCAAGAAGTTGCTAGATTTTGATTTGGCGAGCAACAATGGTGGCTGGCAATGGGCTGCTGGTTGTGGTACGGATGCTGCGCCGTATTTCCGGGTGTTCAGCCCTGCTGCGCAGCAAGAAAAATTTGATCCAGAGTACAAGTATGTGCGGAAATGGGTGCCTGAGTACGGTACGCCTGCGTACCCGAAGCCGATGGTTGACCATAAGTTTGCAAGGGAACGCTGTTTGGAGGTGTATAAGGCAGCACTGAAAGGTGGTTAAAGCTGGATGTATTTTGATTTGGCTTCGCCAAATTGTTGGGCAGCTCCGCTGCTTGTTTTTATAACCGCGACGACGCGACGGCGCGACGATTCATTTGGCTGCGCCAAATGCGCTACGTAAAACGGCGTGAATGTGTGCGAAGCACACTGAACGTCGCGCCGTCGCGTCGTCGCGGTTATTAAAAAAAAATTTGGCGGAGCCAAATCAAAAAAATAAATAAATAAGCTAAGTCCGCTCCAGCACCATTCTCGTAATCCCGTCTTTTACCAAGGCCACATTGAAATTCACCAAAAAGCCTAAACTGCATCCTGTCAATTTCAGGTAGGTCAATAACTGCGCTCGATGAACAGGGAAGATGGCTTCTACAGCTTTTAATTCCAGGATTATTTTTTGCTCTATCATTAAGTCGACTCTATAGCCTGCATCTAACTCAATGCCTTTATAGACCAATGGTACAGATTTCTGAGTTTCAACCCAAAGACCCATATCTTCCAGTTCTTTTTTTAAGCAAATTTCATAAGCAGATTCCAATAGGCCTGGGCCTAAAGCCCGGTGTACGGAAAAAATACCATCATAGATTTTAGTGGATAAGTCTTTGTAAAGAAGTTCCATTTGTTTGAGTGTTTACAATTCTTAATAATTGATTTTTTGGGCAGCTCCGCTGCTTGTTTTTGTAACCGCGACGACGCGACGGCGCGACGTATTGTGTGCTTCGTAAACTCCTACGTCGTTTTCGTCGCGCATTTGGCGAAGCCAAATGACCCGTCGCGCCGTCGCGTCGTCGCGGTTATAAAAAAAAGATTTGGCGGAGCCAAATCAAAAAAAATCGTAGTAATCAATATTAAAAAACGCCAACCAGGATTGCTCCCGATTGGCGTCTTTTATTCGTAGAGACGCGATGAATCGCGTCTCTACTGTATCACACAACCCCGATTAGTAACCAGGGTTCTGCTTGAGGATATCAGCACCGATGATGTCGATCTGATCCTGAGGAATTGGCAGGTATTCGTGCTTTCCAGCAGTCATTTTAGCACCACCCAGGGTAGAAGCGAGTTTGCCCCCTTCGTAAGTCAGGTAAGCATTAACCACGTTAACCGCAGTGCCCCAACGTACGAGGTCATAGAAACGGTGACCTTCGCCAGAAAGCTCCAATTTGCGCTCAAACTGAACCGCGTTGCGGGCAACCGCTTTATCGGTCCACGCAGAGTTGTACAAGCCCAATACGTAGTTGGCAGCGTTAGAACCATCCCCTTTTTTCACCCAGCTGGCAGGGTTAGCTGCACGAGCACGGATCAGGTTGGTGTATTCGCGTGCTTTTTCGAGGCTACCAATCTCAATTTCACACTCAGCAGCCATCAGCAGTACATCTGCAAAACGGATGATGGTGTAATTGAGGGCAGTATAACCAGGAGTCCAGGAGCTGTTGTCTTGCAGTGAACCACGGTCAGACTTATAATAAGTGTACTTCTTCGGAGAGTAAGGGCCACCGTTAGGCTGGTTGCGGATCCAGTCAGCACCAGGGTGGTCTTGCCAATCGAGGAAAGGAATACCACGGCGACCGACTGACCAGTCGAGACGTGGGTCTAGTACACCAGCATCCGTTGTAAAAGCTGCTTTAGACTCTACGCCTTGATCGTTTTTCACCTGGTTTGCACCTGTATTGTAGCTGCCATCCAGCAGTGGAAGGCCATTGGCGTCAACGCGGAAAGAGTTCACCAATTCAAAACTTGGCTGGAAGAATCCGCAGCAGTTACCTGGGCCGTTAGGACCAGTGTTGTAAGGGTAGTTCAAGTCAAATTCCGGGTTGGCGTTGTTTACGCTACCGGTGTTTGCCGCAGCCTGGTAAGCCCAAACTGATTCTGCATTGTTGTCGTTAGAAGCTTTGAACAGGTCGCCGTACTTGGCTTCGAGTGCATACTTCTTACCGTTGCTGGTTTTGCCATTGGCAATACAAGCGTCGAATTGTGCCTTTGCTTCCGCGTACTTCTTCTGGTACAAATAAACTTTGCCCAGGTATGCAGCTGCTGCCCACTTGTTGACGCGACCAGCCTGGCCTTGAGTTTCAGGCAGGTTGTCCAGTGCATACTTCAAGTCAGCCTCGATCTTTGGATACAAATCCTGATCGTTCTTTACTTTTTCGATGCCAAGACCATAATCCACACTTTCGTCAACATAAGGCACATTGTTGAAGTTGCGCTTCAATTGGAAGTAGAAGTGAGCGCGCAAAAAGCGAGCTTGAGCACTCAAACGAGTCTTGTCAGCAGCACTTACGTCAGGATCTGCACTGCCCAACAAACGCAGAACGTTGTTGCAACGCGCCACACCTTCGTAGTTACCCGCCCAGTTTTCAGCAATCACCCCTTGAGTAGGGATGTTTTCAAAACGCTGAATGGGGTTGATGTCAGAAAAGTCACCGGGGTCGGTTCCTTTGTTGGCATCACCACCACGAATACTTCCCCACACCCAGTTGGAAGGGCTGGCCATGCGACGACCACGGCCGTTGACCTGAGAATAAGCAGCAATCAAGGAAGCCTCGATGCCTTTTTTGGAGGTCAACTGAGCGTTGCTCAACTGGCCAGTTGCAGGCACATCCAGAAAGGTGTCTTTACAAGCGAATGCAATCATCGCCAACACAATCAGGGAAAAACCTGTAATGAGAACTCTATTTTTCATTTGTTGAAATGTTTTGTTTAACCTACGAATAGGTTGGGTACAAAATTAGAAACCAACGTTTAAACCAAAAGTAAAGCTCTTGGTGATCGGATAGTTGCCAACGTCGATACCGAAGTTGGTATCTGCGTTTCCACCAACAGATGGATCCAGACCTTCGTACTTGGTGATGGTCAGAATGTTGTTGGTTGAAGCAAAAATGCGCAGACGAGTCATTTTGATTTTGTCCAAAACTGACTTAGGGAAAGTATAACCCAAAGTTACGTTTTGCAAACGTGCATAAGAACCATCTTCTACGTAGTAAGAGCTAGACTGCGTGTTGGTACTGAAGTTGGAAGCACTTTCGTAAATTGGAATGGTTGCTCCAGTATTTTGAGGTGTCCATGACTCTTTCACCCGAGCAGCTTTGGCTGCACCCAGGAATGAAGGAGAGAAATCAGTAAACCATCTTGAAACGTTGAAGATCTTGTTGCCCAGTGACACGTTGGCATAAGCAGCGATGTCAAAGTTTTTGTATGTCAAAGTCAAACCCAAACCACCAGTGAATTTTGGTACTGGGCTACCCAGGAAGGTACGGTCAGCAGGATCGATTTTGCCATCCTTGTTGATGTCGGCATAACGCAAACGTCCAACTGCTTTACCATCTTGAGCAGGAGCTGCAGCAACTTCTTCTTTATTTTGGAAGATGCCTTGTACCTGATAGCCAAAGAAAGCAGAAATAGATTGTCCGAGTTGGTTGCGAATCGGGTTGATGCCCCGGAAACCAGGGTTAACTGTAGTCAAATAAGTCAAACCTGGTGCCAGGTAAACGATTTCGTTTTTCAGGACACCACCAGTTACGTTCAATTCGTAGTTGACTTGGCCAGCCAATCTACCACGAGTAATGATTTGCAGGTCAATACCTCTGTTTTCCATCTTACCGATGTTTACAGAAGGTGCAGCTGCGTCAGGACCATTGGTTTGTGGAATTGGCACCTGGAACAGCAAGTCACGGGTGTCTTTAGACCAAACATCGAGGATCACGTCCAGTTTGCCATCGAAGAAAGTACCGTCAAAACCAATGTTCGTAGTTACCGAAGTTTCCCACTTTGCATTAGGGTTACCGATACGAGTCCGGTACAAACCAACTGAAGCGCTGGAGTTGCTACCGTTGATGTCGTAAGAAGAAGCACCGAAGCTACCACCGTACAAGCTGAACTGGTTAAATGGGTTAACGTTATTGGAGTTACCCATGATACCATATCCACCACGAATTTTCAAATCGTCGATCCACTTGATGTTCTGCATGAATTTCTCAGAAGAAAGTCTCCAGGCAGCCGAGAAGGCTGGGAATACCCCATAACGGTTGTTTTCCCCAAAACGAGAAGAACCATCACGGCGTACCAGTGCAGTCAGGATGTACTTGTCGTTGAAGATATAGTTCAAACGCCCAAAGTAAGAGCTAAAGTTTACCCCTTTACCCAAGTTACTGTTTGGTGGGTTAGTCGTTACGTTGGTCAGGGTGATGAAGTTCGGGTCAGTAGAGAATGGGTTCAAACCGCCACCGCTCATGTTGCGAGAGCGACCAGTATTGAGGGCTTCCTGTCCAACCAAAACATCTACAGAGTGAATACCAAATTTCTTTTTGTAGTTCAAAGTATTGGTCACTGTATAGGCAAAGCTGAAACCCCCAAATTCGTTGTAACCGAAAGCAGAGTTGTTTTCAGAGTTTTCGTATTGCAAGCGGCTATAGCCATAGCCATAGAAGCTGTTGT